>JAABUQ010000513.1_pt1 | contig 89217 bp, 42 predicted proteins | sample 5560001 | NCBI WGS metagenome assembly JAABUQ01 (sample SAMN10711888, study PRJNA513371) | rock metagenome | isolation source: Antarctica rocks | place: Antarctica: Victoria Land, Finger Mt nord | collected 2015-12-18
TTGTCCCCCTCCCCCTCGCCCCCATCCATCACATCTCCATATCTCCCTATCAGCGCCACCTCCACTATGAGCATCACTCTCCTCCCCTCCTATACCCACCATACCCGCCCCTGCTGCGACCACTGCCATCCTACTACGACAAAATATGGGAAAAACAGAAGCACTTAGTTGTACTTATATACAAATAGCGAAAGTATTTTACAAAGGCAAGAAATATTTGCATTATCATTCTCGCTAGATCCTATTACAGAGTCTATAAAATTTGCGACTTTCAGTAAGTGTAAATCGACCTGATGATTAAATAGGAAGATGATGCGATATCTTTTCAGGGGTTGGACAGGATAGATGTTGGTTCGTTCAGGGTTTGCTCTCCATCCTGGGTAGGGCGGAGGCGATATATGAGAAGGGATTGCCTACAATGATTCTCTTTAAGGATGTCGCGAAGTCTTAAAGGGATGGCTCGAAAAATTCTCATGACCAAAAAACGTGCCCATATAGGTTTGTAAACTGGATATACTATCTTATCAGTGATCATCTTTAACTGTAGACACCCCATCTCATCATCCAGCTCACTGCTCCGCGTAAACCACAGCAGCCCCTTCCTCCCCCCCTCCCCCTTCTCAACCTCAACCAAACACCAACACCCTCACCTCAATACTCTCCCTCAACCTCGCCCCCACCCCACTCCTCGGATCCACAAACGCCGTATGCGGCACCCTCCCCCTCCCATTCTCACTATCGTAACACTCAAGTAATAACCTCTCATCCCCCCGCATCCCACTCCAATAACACCACCTCTGCCCCTCCGTATGCCTCACCGCCGCCGTCTCCCCTTTGCGGTCCGGATACCGATGCTCAATACCCACGAGCGCCTCATCCGGCACCGAGCTGCTGTCCGCGAACGCCAGCGGGAAGGACTCCACGGCGCCGTTGATGGGCCGCCAGACGTTGATGATGCGGTAGCGCCCCTTCAACAGGGCGGCGGCTTCGGTCGCAGGGAGGTGGTGCTCGACGCGGGCGCGGGCGGAGGCAGGGGTCTGGTCGATGTGGACGCGGGTGACGGGGGCGCGGGCGGCGGTGGGGGTGGCGCGGCGGATGGTGTGGTCGAAGAGGAGGACGCGCTGGGCGTGGGGGACGTGCGCGAGGAGGAGCGCCTCGACTTCGGGGTAGTAGTTCTGCTTGACGGAGGCGTCGGACAGGAAGTCGTGCTCCGAGGAGGGGGGGATGTTGGTTAGGGCGGCGAAGGCGTTGGTGTCGAGGCTGTAGGATGCTTCGTGGCCGCGGATGTCGGAGATGGTGATGGGGATGTCGATGTCGCTGAAGTTGCGCTGGGGGTGGCCTTCGGGGGGGGTTTCGACGTAGTTGAATGGTTTGGAGCCGTCTTCGGGGGCTTTGTAAAAGTTTAGCTTGGCGGTGAGGGGGCCGCGGTGGATGTTGGATGTTTGGAGGGTGGAGGTGTGGGGCGAGGCGATTGTCTGAGTAGTTGTGGCCATTGTAGATCTGTATCAGAAGAGTATTCGCGCGAAAAGGGATTCAGGCTGTTGTGAAATGGTCCGTGGACAGTGATTGTAGACTGCGAATGGACAATTTATTTGATGAATGGAGTGAGGTGGGTGTTATATAGACCAATGGACGAGGTTTAATGATCGTTCTCTATTTCTAATCCCATCTCGCACGTCATCTTGACTGGTGCTGATGAATGGCGCGAACCTGACAAAACCCCGCTGAGCCGAGCTGCCGGATATAGTGGTGGCGATCGGATGCAGGCTTTCCAATCAGTAGGTACAGGACTGTCCTCTCAACAGGTAGTCCCAGACAAAAGGGAAGGGGGGGAATTTGCAAGTGTCCCGTGCGATGGCAGGATGCTCATTCTCGAGGCTTGCCACTGCTCGGTACTTGTTCAGTAATAACATTTTGCCGGATTGGTGCTGGACTGATTGACCAGTCCAGAGCCTTTGCCGAGTCGGCAAGACGTTGTAGAATATAGCCTGATCAGTCTAGAGAATCGAACAAAACGAAGAAGAGGAGATAAGAGAAAGGGAAGAAGGGGCCATTGAGTCCTTTTTAATAAGCATCGGATGGTGCGTAAAGGCAGCGCATGTAGTAGGAGATCATGGACCGTCAAAAATACCTTTTCGGACATCTCAAATAAGCTAGATTCTTGCTAAAACCATCAAACGCCCGGCCAGGGGTATATCCAGCAAAACTGCAGCAACAATGCTTCCCTTCTAGCTCCATGAACCCTCATAAATCGTCGTGAGAGCGCGCGGTTTTGTTGTGGCGCTCACTCATCCTCCTCGTTCTTATCCTCGTCGTCTATCATCACCTTGCCGAACGTATTCGTCGTCCTCGCGCTGCCCTCCTCTTTCCCCCATTTGCCTTTGCCATCAGCAAAAACATCGTCCTCGGTCTTCTTGCAGACTTCTCCCCAGCTCATCCATAGTTCCTGCTCAGTCCAGACGCCACCTCTGCCACCACGTGTATCCCACCAGGACAAGCCCCCTTCGGCTGCTGCCTGCGCCGCGGCAAGTCCTTGCGAGGATCGTACGTAACGTCGGAGGAGGGGCCGCGCGTAGGGCTGAAACCACATCGAAGACCACCAACTAGAAAGGATAGACTTGTCTCCATTGATATGCAAGAGTGTCGGGATCGAGGGCAGAAATAGATTGGTTGCCAGAGGCACTTCTTCCCATACGGGCTCCAGATCTATCTGATCGAGCTTCGGCGAGAATGGTAGCAGGATGCCATTAATTGGATCATTGTTGTGGTTTCCAGGTGATGTATACCAGAATGGTTCTTCCGCCTTCAGCAGGTCAGCGGGTAGATAGAATGGAATTGAACGAAGTGACTGATGCTTCGCCTGGATGGCGTCAAGGGCATCGCTGTCGTTGTACCTGATGAAGTCAACATCATCCCTTGAATGTGTCATCGTCTGGAACAGCTCGGAGCCATAGTCGAGACCCAGCGAGAATTCATAGTTCTTTCCTGGTACGGTTGTTACAGGATTGATGGTCTTGTTGCTCGCTAGCGGAGAGTCTGATACCCCAATGGCGTTGGATAGATAGTCCAACCAGCTATTCTTCGAGGCCTGGCGGAGTGTTTCGCGCTGGTACTCCTGTTCCCCAAAGATTTCAGAAAAGACAAATTGATCGCCGATCGTTCCTCGGTTATCTTCTTCGACCTTCTTAACAGCGTAATCATAGATAGCACGGACATCCGCCAATGGTCCTAGGATAGTCCCGGAATTGAGGAACCTAGGACGGTTGAGATATGCCTCGGGATCCTTGTCCGTCTGCGGCCCATACAGATTGTTGGGCAGAGGGGAATATGGGACAGCCGCGCAGGCCGGGTCTTCAAGTGGGTTAGGCCAGCAAATCTTATCGGCCGCAAACATCACCGATTGTGTGTATTTCTGGACGGTCTCCTTTTCACCTAGCTGATCCGGTTTGTCATGTGTTACCGCACCATACCTCCTGCGTAGGCGCTTGTTGGCGTCAACAACCATGCTGTGATACCTCGAAACCATGATATCCGGAGGAAGCTGAAACCATACGTCGAAACCATCAATGATCAGTACCAGATCATCATCTTTCATATGTGCCCCATTCTTCAAGTAATCGTAGACCCCACGAATCTTCCCAACATGGGTACCATTATCCCAGCCGTCGCCTTCGAAAACTTTCTTGTAATTGATGAGCGTAGGCGAAGGGTAGCCAAGTACAAATGCAGACAGGAGGGTCTTGCACAGCTTGGAGTTGCTGTGGGATGCTGGGATAAGAAGGTGAAATGAAGGTTTCGTCTTCAATAAACCGCTAGGCGTAGTGGCATTTAGGACTGCCTGTGGCTTCTCTGAAACAAGCAACGGAGCTCCACCAATGGGCTCTGGTGAGTAAGGATTAGAAGGATCAGAAAGTATCCGGTAGCCAGCTGTGGTGGACCTGCTCAAGGACTTGCGAGTGTCAGTGACTATATGCTCAGGGTATTCAAGGAGACCCACGCTAGGAGACGTCCTCCATGTCAGTAAGAGGACCAGAAAGATACCTAAGGAGACTATGATTACGGTCCTTGCCCGTCTTGTCCGGGCTACGCGTAGAAAGTACGGTGTTGATTGGGGCCTTCCAGGCTCGGTAATGGAGTCGAAGGCATCGTATAGAACCATGGTACTGGGAGTGGTGAGCGTTGGCAAACAAGTCTGCGTACCGAGCTCTCGAGCGAGTACTCGTAGTGCAGAATAGCTTTACAAGACTGATACAGCGAAGGATGTCTGGTGAAGGATTGAATGGTAAAGACGTCATGCACGCACGACACGGTAACACCGGGGAGCGAGTGGATAGATCTTGAAAGTCTGTGGAAAGTGACGACTGGCAGGTAGGGAACGACTGGAAGGAGCCCACAAGAGGCCTTGACAGCAATCAATTGAGCGCGCGGCTCCTGCTTGTGCTGCTGCAACATCAATCAGGAAGCAGAAGCCTGCCATAGATCTCTCCCAGAAGAAAGCGTCCTAGGGTTGGAATTAGGGTACCTATGTGACAAATCCTCCATCACTGCTTCCCAAACTCAACGACGAAGTGTGTGCTCGTAAGACCCAAAGACTCAATCTAGGATAGCAAGAACAAATTACAATCCATGAACAATCTTGTGACAGATTCTACCGCTCTTGAGTATCAAATACGTCTTTAAGAAACGGCGGACTCGTTTGATCACAGAGGTGAAAAGAATTATGACAGAAAGACTGCGGGTGGGATTACCATAGCTAAAGCGGTAAACAGTCAAAGCATTTGACGTGAGCAATTCTGAACTCAAGAAGCATGATCGGGTAGCAAGCTGCATGTACTCCAGGAAATACCATCCTAGAGGAGGAGTTAGACTGTTATCATTTGAATAAGTCTAATAGAAGTATCGCAATACATGCATGTCTAGACATTACCATTATCTTTATAAACTTTTGGTACTCCAGCGCTAATGCAAATGTAGATGCATGCTGATGCTGAATGCTGATGCTTTTGCTGATGCCCTGGCGTACCTTACGCCTGTTATGCCATGCTTCTGCCTTTCAGAACCACACAACGAAGCCGAGCATCACACCCATCAAGCCTAACCCCATGCCTGCAATCTCTTTTCCGCCGGCTGCGGCACCTTTACCTGATGCCGAAGGAGTGGCGGACGTTGTTGGGCTGCCCGTCGACGAGGCTGTAGCAGCAACGTCAAGTGTCTGTCCAAGGCTAGGAAGCTTGGCGTTTCCATTGACCATCCAACCACTCGCGGTCGACGTTGGGCACGCAGGTGGGGGAAGCTGCCTCGTAGACGCCTTGTAGGCGGAAAGCTTAACACCAGTCGGGGTCAACGTTGACCATTGGCTTTGTAGATTGGTATAGTCGGGTAAGACTGGCGATGGTGTACCCGAACGAGGAAACCCATCTAACGCGGTCGTTGCAGCTGCGCCGGTAGGGTCCACTGTTGCCCCGTAGCTGATAAGGCCATAGTCGTTGGCCTCTTCAATCCATTCATAGATGATTGCGCCTGACCAGGTATTCGCCATGTCCGACCCGAAGATAGATGCTTGGTCCTGGAACAGCCGGTGAGCTGGCTTTCTGCAACCGGTTTCCGATATGAAGATCGGGATGTTATAGCTGGTTGCATTTTGCTCAAGCATAGAATAACCGGAAACGTCATACGAGGACTGGCCACACCATTCATAGACGTTCAGAGAGTAGAAATCGGCGTTGATGGTTGGATCGTCACCGCACGCCATGTAATTCTGAAGCATGGGTCGAAGGTCAGGTATGTCCGCTATCACAATGTCAGAATGCTTGTTTAACTCGCGCCAGCTGCACTCGCTTACCAGCAGAGTAGCCGATTGGGATCTTGCGGTAATTCTTTGAATCTCTATACGCCTTAACGTCTCTCAATGCGGCCTTGATGTAAGGGGCAGCTGCAGATCCATTCCCTGTAAGGAAAAACGTATTAACGCCTCCGACACGTGTATTCTTGCGGAAGTACTCACCTCGCGTCAGAACCTCATTGCCAACAAAAAACCCAGCAGTGTTGCCAAATTTTTGGAACTCGTCCAAGACGGCTTCGAACCTCGTGAGTTGTGTTTGGTTCCATGTGGGCGAGTCCTGTGCGTATACCATAGTCAGCAGGCGTAGTAAAACAGGGTATCTTGAAAAAGGAAGCGCAGTTGCGTCTGCACAGCGTCCAATTATCAATGGATGTTCTACACCGGCGAAGGAGACAGAAATGAGAAACTTCGTACCTGGTCGATTTGGGTGTCGAAGGTGTCCAAGTCGACGAACAAGTAGATGCCTGCATCCTCAAAAGCACTCATACAGCCGCTGTGGTCACCAGTAGGGTCAACATGGTATACGCGTATGGTATTCGCTCCCAACTTCTGCATCGAGGTAGCATCGAATTTGCATTGGCCCTCATCGAGAAGTGGATCGGTCGAGACAAGCTGGTAGGCAATTCTGCATCTCTCTTAGCCCCAGCAACGCGGCAGTGGAAACCAGATCCGCTCACCCTTTTATGTAAAATTGATCTCCCTTACTTGTAAAGAACTTGGATCCCACTGCAGTTATCTGGGGCAGGGACGCCGCAAAAGTGACATTGGCGAGCAAAGCAACATTACCGAGCAAAGTAACGAAAGCTGCGAGAAGGGAGATCATTGTGTTCAACGCCAATAGTTGGCTGTCAATCGCGCGGTATGTCAAAGAAAGTAGGTAAGTACGTTTCAACGAACACAGTAACGGTCACAAAAGGAACGAGCGATTGAAGCCGAACGAGAGTTGGGGGGAGAAAGTGGCTGTCAACGAGTGCTTGCGTGAAGTATTTACAGAGAATCGCACGAGGTCAAGCAGGAGCAAGGCTCATCAGCTGTCAGTCGCGGCAAGAACGACTGATTGACCGGAGTCGACAGCTATGGCACCTGCTTGCCTTTGGTGAAACAAACGACGAAACAAAGAAGGGAAGAGAGCCGCTGCTGCTGTTATCCGCTTCAGATAAAGTAGTATTGACGATCGATTGCTCAAGATCGACGAATCCCGCAGGCTTGGCGCCTTCCCGAACACGGACAGCAATCGATGACGGTCGTCGGCCCGCCGCTGATAGGCAGATCTTGCCTTGTGTCACTTTTAGCTGCTGAAGGTACCTAAAGTACCTTATGAGTGTCGAGGGTCACGAGACGGCGACTTCAGATTTAAGGGCTAACCAGTGGTGATCCACAGCCAAAGAGGATTTCGTCAAATCATTAGTCGACAGCATTCAAAATTGAGTGATAAGGCAGGGAGGGTTAGCTTTAGCACGACATGCGATAGACTGGATCCTGGATTTGTCAGATCATTGTATGAGCGCCGACAAGGTTTACGCCTAGTAGTAATAGAATTTTGGGTGAAATGGGGTGACCAAAACCTCTCCTCTGGCAACGGTCACGCACCGGGCCGATGTATCTACCATGATAAATTAATTGATGCTTTTGCCAGCAGCCCGTAAAAACATCCTTAGTAAATCCGATATTAAGAACCGGTGGCCGAAAACTCAACGCCAGCGCCGTAGCAACAATAGGTAAAGCAAATTTCGACTCTTACGAAGCGAAGCTTTACAGCGTCGCCTGAGGCTTTTTGGCGCACATCGCTGCTACATGCTGATTACCAAGCACTTTGAACTCATCCCTGCCGTGATAGGTAGCATAAGAATCGAAAGGATTCGTTCCACTCGTAGATTTGTGCCAAACTGCCAGAACGAATCGTAAGCCACACTTGTCAGGTTCACAATGGTGGTCTGCCAATCTTGCTCAACGCCGAGTCTGATACTCGCGTCTGGGACGCCGTATTCCTCAAGGACAACGGGCTTGCCAGCGGCTTTCCCGATGGCATTGTGTTGCTCGATCCACTCGTTGCCCCAGGTATAGTTGTAGCCCCATTGACTCGGATACAAGTGGAATGTTCCATAGTCGAGTGTAGGGATGCCCAGGTTCTTGACGAAGTCGACACCTTCGTACCCACTGTAGGCATATGAACCGTCGCCTTGTGGCGGAGTTAGCCAGCCCTCATCGCCAAGGGATACCATATGTTTAGGGTCCAGCGACTTGATGTAAGCCGAGATGTCCTTGGCCCAATTGTATATCACCGAAGTATCGCAGGTACTGCAGCGGGGCTCGTTTGCGAGCTGCCATGCAAAAATGGCGCACGATGACTTGTAGCGGTTGACGATGAGCTTAATGTATTTCTTATAAGCAGCTTGAGAAGCCACATCAGTGTAAAAGGAAGCATGGGTTCCCCCGAAAGCGTTCGTATAGGTGTTGATGCCTCCCAGGTCATCGAAGTTGTTGAGCAATGGTAGGACGAGCTGAAGGCCATACGTGTCTGCGGTAGCTACCGCATAGTCCAGGCGAGGAATCCCTAGATATAGTCAGTGTATGCGCATCAAAGTAGTAGTCCGGAAAATACCGTTGGACGGGTCGTAATTGAATTACTGGCCACTGGAGTTGAGTACTTGGTAGTAGACATTGGTCTCCGTAGCTGCGTTGTTGGTGCTTCCGAATCCCCACGTTCGTACTACTTTGTAACCTGTCTATGTAGGGCCGACGTCAAGCTTGCAAGTGAAGATCAGAGTCGGCTTACTGCAGCGATCTGAGACATTGCATGATCGACATCTGAATTTTGACGGAGATGACCGAGCCACCAAGCATTGGCTCCTGGCAATTGTCAGCGAACGGATGTTTTCGACAACAATGATATCAAAGGACTACTGGCGAAATACTGAGTGGTGCCTCCTATGTCGAACAGCCTTCCGTTGACTTTAGACACATGCTTGTGCCGAGTCCTTGGGAGGATCGGAGACGCTGGCTCTGTGACAAAATCATCACCAGGGAGGGGTGAAGCATCCGTAAAGAGTGACTTGGCGAACAGCGTGGCACACAGTGCCAACACACTGAAGAAGTTCATGATTACAACTGTCAAAAAGCTTCAAACTTGCGATGCTCAGTCGGGCAGCTAGTGGAGAGGTGTTGCCCGCTTTTATATTCGATTTGACTGGAGCTTGGTCGCATTGCCTTGCACCATTGCTATGGCTTGGCAACCAAATGAAGGAGACGAAAGGGGAAAGGCAATTCCGCACTTGCAGGCATAAGCTGCGTGGCTTCCATAGTGCCTTCGAAGCACCGCGGATACGGAAGTGTCAACATAGAAGCACGTAAGGGTAGGAAAGCTAACGCAGAAACCATCACAGACTTGACTTCAACTTGAGTTCTAGAACGGATGGCCATCGTACGATACACCGCTACTCCCAATTGATTCACGTTCTATCCCTGTCCTAGAGCAGCGCCACGAACGCAGCACGAAGAGCAGCTGAGATTTTGGGCACCGCCTGGCTTCGCTTCATCCTACATTGAGTTGGCATTCGACTTCCTAGGAACGTAGAGATTTGGTTGATGGCTAGATTCGATATGACGGATATCAAGTGTCAATCGTCGGCTTGCTGTTTTAGGGCATCGTATTCAAGGTGCCAAACACACTTTTGCTGGCCCAAATACGTGAATTGTACTGTCTTCCATGCCTTGATCGTGGACCTTGCAAATTGCTGCAAAATTCAAGTGTAAAAACTCCAGCGACCCCCCTTCGGGGTTTTTCTGCCTTAGCCTGACAACCTTACTTTATGTGTTACCGGCAGGCTGGCGTTGCCTAGATCCACCCGAAAGCCAGCCATTAAGCGAACATGTGATATTATGACAGTATGGAGAAGCCGGAGAACGATTGGTAAGGCTTGGACTTTACCCCAGATTCAACCTACATCTGCACCTGCTGAGCCAGCACGCTAACGAGTGTTGCGTTAACGAGAAACCTAAAGTATGTTCAGATTGAGATGGCACAGCTGACCGTTCGAAAGCTAGATCGAGCAGCGGACATAGCACGAAGTGCGACGTATTGTAGACATACAGCGAAGTGCAGAGCATAACTGAAATCAATGCGACATAATACCGCGTCGAATAGTCTATACAACGTGATCACAACAAAGAAATACCAAAACGGTGGTAGAATGGTCATAGTAATTAGCAATCTTCGAGATGGCCGAAGGAGAATAGTGTGCTCCTACTTTGCATTTGCAGGTATGATTTCCGGTCACGCTTGTCATCCGCCTCAGTGCGCAACGTGGTCAAAGCCACGTCCATGCTGGCGTCCTGGATCATTGACCAAGGAAAAGAGCGTAGTAAAAAGATCTGATCCGGTTTTGCTCTCGGTCGTCGCTCCCGTCGGTTGGTTTACGAGACGTTATAGCCGCACCATTTAGCAAATGAAATCCGGAGGGACTGCAGGGCCAAGACAGCCACGTCCTCAGCCAATCTTTGCTGCACAACCTGTTCCAGACCTACAATTGAGAGTAATGCAGCAGTCACCCAGCCCCCAACTCACGTTCCCTGTCCTGTCAGACTAACCAGCGATTGAATCCTTTCATGGTCAAAGACAAATGCACTTCAGGACCGCGCCCAATGGGAAGCGCCCTGTCAACTTAGCAGCGATCAAGGGTGGCGGTCTTGTCTCCCTCGGCGTGCTGGTCTATCAGCTGGATTGTTCTTCGTATGCTATACTATATCATTTCTGTAGTATTAGACGGAGCATTGTTGATCGTTCAATCGGAGATATATATCGGTTCCCAGGATCCTAAGCTCTTGGGTTTTCTGAGGGTTACTTTCTACCGTCCTCATGTTGACAAGCATTCACAATAGACCGGAATCAGTAGCCATGTTTTCGCGAAGCGAAAAGCGAGTGTGGATGCCATGAGGGGGGGGCGGCCAAGGTAGTGATTGTTGACGCGTTGGTCTTGGCAAGGTAGTGATCTCGTTGAATGTTATCAATGTTGTCAACTGCCGGAAACCATTCAACAGATAGGGTCGCGAGCAGTTGTTCTGGCATGGGCGATGCGACTACTGTCCGACGCCGTACGAAAGCTGTGCATGGGGTATCAGATGACAAGAGGAATCCCACATGGCGAAATCTGTATTCTCTCGAACTTTGCACCGCGCGATGGACGATTTGAGCAGCAATTTGGATTGGTGGAAAGGCCGAAAAGAAGTCACGCACCTTATAGGGTAATTAGAACCAACGACAAAAGACTACCGTACCCAACCCGCCTCTAAAATGGACCACAATAGCCAACGGGCCGACGGAATCACGTATTGCCCTTGGCAGCAACGCTATTAAGGAGGTACGTTGCTTAACCAGTGAACGCCACTAATCTTGATATATCGTCTCGCACGATGTTTAGACGAGATTATGTAACGCTCGTTGATCGTAAGAGACGTAAAAGATACTCCGTATACACAACATTATTAGTATGTCATCAGATTTGATGTACTATCTCGTCTGTCTCTCTAAAGCGTCTGCATATTCGAAACACATCTTTCAAAGCTTCGATTCGAGGTCCAAATCGATCGCGCAAACGAACGTTTGCACTCATTGTCGATCGAGGGATCGAGGAAGCTTTGCAGGCAGGCATTAGATAATCAGATAGGCTTTACAACAACTATACTTGATCAACGCGATAGCGACGAGATAATGTAGTGGAGTGGGCAATAATAAGTACAAAGAAAGTCGATCGAAAAGAAGTGACTAGGCAGAGCAGTTACATTAGATTTGGTGGCGTTTGGTAGATGTACATAGCATAATTGCGTTGCCAAGGGCAATTCATGGTTTCGTCGGCTCGCTGGATATTGTGGTCCATTTTAGGGGCAGAATGGTTATGGAAGTCTTTTGTCGTAGAAACAATCTACATGTATGAAACACTCAGGCTCTGAATGAGGTAGCCTGCCAAGCCAATCCACGTGATCGACCTACTTGTCGACACGACCTACTAACATCAAAATTTCCCCAAACAACTGATCCCCAAGGACTTGGTTCGACTATCCTCGAAAGAGCAGTGCTAAAACTTCTCCTCTTACCGTATACCTCTTCGCTGCTCGAGCACAATCTACTATACAAGTCCAATTGGTATGCTGTCATTGCGACCCCCAGAGCCGCCGCTTGACGAGTACCACCTCAACAACATGTCAAAAGGCTCTTCAGCAGCCCCAAGCGCTACCGCACCTAGCTCTCGTATCCATTATAACTCATTCAATACCGCCCTCCCGTCATCCGCAGCTACTTTGTGACCTCCGGCGACCTTGATTCCCCCTGAAGCTTTTGGCTGTGATCTTCAGGTACATTATTATTTCAAGTAGTCGAACATCCTGACACCCTACTGAGTGGCTTCTCCCTTTTCCCTTCCGTAGCCGTCCTGTGAACGTCTTCTGGCCTACCTACGATGCGATGGCTCAGCAAAGGCAAATCTAAAATTCCTGCGTGATCCCTTGAGTACATCAGCTTTCAGTGTACTCGTACAGCTATGTACCTTAAGGGTGCAATGATAATGTTCCTGTGTATTCTGACTTCTGTTATCTCTATATATGTTCGCCTTTCTGTTGTAATCTCTATTTGGCCCTATATCAAGATCCCTTATTTAGTTTCGTTTCAGGCTGGTCCCGGAACTGGGTGAAGTAACTTGATCAATTGATTGCGACTTGATTTCAATTCGTTATCTGCTTCGGAGGCTGAAGCTTTCACTTACTCTGTCGCTCCTCGCCCTGGCGGGTTCATCTATCTCATCCTTCCCATGAAAAGCAGAAGCCGCCAACCTCGTAAGAACACCCGGCATCTCCGTATCAATACTCATTCTACAATTAGTAGTGGTCCCACAAGCCTCAGCCAACAGTACATCCCGGATCTTCAAGCGGACATTCATCCCCTCGATATCCAACCCTTACAAATACCGGTGGTAGCTTTCCCACCGATACTGGTTTTCCTACGGGAGGCTTTCTAAATGGGACAAATCCAGAAAGCTTGATTGTTTCCAATGCCCCACAATCCTCCACCCGTCCGATCAGCACCGGCACAGGCACGAGATGAATTGGTTTCCAGGACTGTACATTTCATGGTACAGTCGGTGAGTCGTAGCTACCTGGAAGGACATCGCCACTGCCGTGACGGACAATCCCAAAATCTATGTGTTGTGGTGTTCGGAACAAGCCAGCGATGCACAGAGTCTCATCAGCGCCAGGTGGTGGCCAGGCCCCGATCATGGTCGATATTGTCGGCATCGACATTTACCCTAAGAGTTACCAGGCATTCTTGGACGTCTAAGAGGACTTTTATGAAAACTTCGCCAAGGCGTCCAACAAGACCTGCGTGATCGGCGAGCACACTACTAGCTCAGATGCCGAGAAGATGCGTTAAGCTGGAGCAAATCTTGAGCGCAGAAGCCTTGTTAAGCTGCCCGAATCATACCATTCTCGTGATTCGAATACGACAAGGAGGTCGTTTTCTACGTCGCCTCAAATGGGGACACTGTCGCAAAGAACGTGCTCGACTGAGCATGAGACTTGGCAGAAACCCGTATTTATTTGGGGTTACCGTGTATGATATAATGCACACCCGCAGCCGGCATCCCAGAAGGTTTGGTTGTTCAATGTCATAGCACGAGCTACTCTTCAATTCTTTCACGGTTCTAGCTTTAAACCGGACACCGTCAAAAAATCACACTCCATCAGGCAACTTGTCGATTTGATTATTATAAGTGATGATCCCAACCATCTTGAGCACTTTTCTGCTATCAATATTCAATAACAAGTGCTGAATAAAGTACATAAGGTACTTTACATTGAAGCCTGCGTCCGTGCCCGCTTCCTCGTCTCTCGACACAGTTGCCATGATTGGCCCTCGGAAGTGCTTGGCACTGCAGGGACCTTATCGATAGCGCCAAATGATCCAAACAAGGGCCGAAGCGCATCGAGTCGTTCCAAGGTGGAGGCGGACATCTCATGTGACTCCAGCAAGTAACAAATCGCGCGCACCATCGCTTCTCCAGTTTCTCTTCCATCTGTGTGTGTTTACGCGATCGCTGGGTCGAACAAGACGGGCCTTTTTGCGACTCAAGGGAAGAATCGTACATACGACGTCCGGCGTCCCAAGTTCACGGGGTCGTCTCCCTTTGCACACAATCAGGCTTTATGAGCATGCACTCAAAGACCACCCGATGACAGCAATAGGCCCACCAAATACCCAGAATCCCAATTCAATGGTATCTCATCACCAACCTCAGCTTCCGCCCCCTCCCACCGACCGCGCCCTTACCGCTCGCCGCCCCTCTTCAATCTCTTCCCGCTCTACAACCCGCCGGCACCGCAGTAGCCGTTCGCATCATGGCAGCCAATCCTACCGTCCCCAGAATGAGTTTCCCAACTTCGCGCAGACCGGTGATGTGGAGATCATCATCCAGGCGGATGGACAGGAAAGACGATATACCCTTCATCGTCTGATACTGGCCCAATGTTCTGGATTCTTCGAAGCGGGCACGAGTGAAGGCTGGTCGAGAGCTCAGACGGTTGGAACGGGGCAGCAGCATAGCAATTCGCTGGCTAGAATTGGAGAGGAAGATGAAGGAACAGGGCAGAGGCAGGTGTGGAGATATGAGCTTGACTGGGGAAATGGCCAAGAGGATATGCCGATGCTAGTCCAAAAGGTAACCCTCTTTCTCATGACCGCAAGGGAATAAAGCTAAATTTCTCCAGCCTCTCCCCTCGTCTCTGTTCGGCGCCGGGCGTCAATCGCTACCTTTGCCAGCGATCCCTCATCGACCACCCCCACAAGCCAACGGAAGCTTCTTTCGCAACCAGCCTGCGATGCAATCTGCTGCACATATTCCTTCATCTCAAAATCTTACTACACATTCAGATAATTCGCTCTTGACCGACTACGACAACCTCTTCCGCATCTTTTACAATTACGCTCCGTCCCTCGACAGCATCAACATCGCGACGACCTACCTACAATGCAAGTCTCTCCTCTCGCTCGCCGACATGTACGACGCGCTCGAAGTAGTCGGCCCGCGCATCGACCATCACCTTCTGCAATTCCAATCCCGCCTCTGGAAGCAAATCGCCAAATACCCGCCCTCGTACTTAAAGCTCGGTTATCTAGCCCGCAGCAAAGTCATTTTCTCCGAAGCGCTCATCCACGTTGTCGGCCAATGGCCCGCTGGATCCCGCCAACTGAGCCACGCGGTTCCCGAAGCCGTGTTGGATCTGATAGAAGATAAAGTCGACGAGCTCACAGAGAAGAAAGCCAAGATCGAGGCCCAGCTCTTCAAGATCACACTCCTCACCTCAAGAGGAGAACGAGTCTCGCCTACGAACAGCTACACAGAGTGGCTCGCCCTCTGTCTATGGCGACAGTACCTCTCAGACCAAACCTCGCCTCCACCATCAAAACCACCAACCACATCTTCCTCCTTCTCCTCGCGCCACCGCGCCCCCGCCCCTTCCCCCCAAGCCCCCCCACCGCCCCAAACTCAATCCCCACCCTCATCCTTCTACCGCGCCCTCTTCACCGCCAGCCAGTCCTATCTCGCGCACGACGAATGCAAGAAATTCATCCGCCTCGCGCCTCTCCCAGATAAAGAAACCAGCACGCGTGAGGCGCTGAAACGCTTCGAGCGGAAGCTGGATGAGATCAAAGCCCAGGCACGAGAGATTGTAAGGCCGCTGATGAGGAGCTTGCTGGAGTTGGATGTTAGTGGGGGTGGGGGGTTGGGCTATCTTACGTGTACGAGGGTTGAAGAGGGGGAGTGGCCTTGGGATTGAGGGGGGTGTTGTCTAGGGCGGTAGTATGCTCGTAACACTTTTGTTCGTATGTGTGCCACCTCGGTCGTTCGACTTTGACTTAATGGACGAGGTGTGCACTCAAAAGTTTCGGTGCTGGACACTGAATAGCGGCTCATGGGCATCAAGCGGGGGGATTGAAATTGAATCGCGCAGCGCAGGGAGTTCGAGGGGGAGGCCGATTTGATCATTTCCTGGAGAGGCTTTGTAGCTTAGATACCCCCGCTTTATTGCTCGATTACGATCACGAAATCTCCTCCACTTGACCTCTCACTCCATATAAATCTCCTCCCTCAACCTCTGCAATCCCCCCAAAAAGCCCCTACCCCCACCCCCCGTCCTCGCCTCCGCCTGCTCCCGCCTCGCCCCACCGCCCACATCCAACACCCTCCGCCGCTCCTCCACCATTCCCTCCAGCCCCTCCACGACCTTCATCCGCGCCCTCTCCTCGCCCGTACCCTTCCACACGCCCACCACCTCCCGCAAGGCCGCCACCCTCTCTCGCGCGGTCTTCAGCCCTTCGTCACTCCCCCGCGCACCCCCTTCGTCCAAAGCCAGCAGCTCGGCGATTTCTCGCTTGAGGTTCAAGAGCGCGGCTTGGCCTTTTTCTTCGGCGTTGGGGTCAGAGGGCGGGGGGTTGATGGCTATGAGGGACGAGGCGAGGAGAGAGGGTGGCAGGGAGAAGGAGAGCGCGGAGTTGAAGGTTTGGGTGGTGCGCTGGAGGAGGGATCTGACGTGCTGGAGCGTGCGGAGGCGCTCGATCGCTTGCTTGGTCTGCACTTCTTCCGCTTGCTCCTCGTCTGATGCCGTGCTACTGTTTTTGGGATTCTGGGGTGACGGTGCTTCTTCCCCTGCTGTTTGTTGCGCTACCTCGTGCTCTGATTCAAAGCCGTTGGGGACGAATCTTCGGATTGCGCTCCCGAGTTCCCCGTCCGCGGAAGTCATGGCTTCTACGAGCCCCACGGCCTCACCGCGCAGGAGCTCGACTTCGTAGGTTAGTCGGGAGGAGCAGCGCAGGATTTCGTCTGTTAGGGCGGTGAGGGTGTCGGAGAGAGTGGTGGTGCGGGCTGAGAGGGCGGCGATCTGGGATTGGGTTTGTGTGGCTAGGGCGCTGAGATTTGGAGGGGTGGGTTTGCTGGTTGAGGATTGGGAGGGGGGTTTGGAGGGGGTGAGGGGGGGGAGGGTGGAGTTGAGGTAGGCGGTTGGGGAGAAGGTTGGGGAGAGGAAGGGGTGGAGGAGAGGGTTGGCGAGGTGGATAGAGGGGGGGGTGGAGGGCATGATGGGATTTGGATGGATGAGGAGGTTTATTGGATCTTTGAACAGATCTTGTTACTCATAGAAGATAGACCAACAATTTCAGTAAAGCTACAGGAAGATCGCCCGCTAGGCTACCCCGGATTCCGGCAATTAGGGGCCGAAAGAAGGCTGATGGATGGCAGTTTCAGTCCCCTTGGCGGTAAAGGCGCAACAGCTCTAGGCATGTGGAATCTCTGCGGATTAATCGTCTTTCATTGTTATCATATTCTCTGCTCACGTTATTTTCGTGAACGGTGGTCAAATTAGCGCATGCTCAATGCAATTGTCTCTCGATAGGACCGTCAAAATGAATGACTAGGAGTTCGATTTAGATTGGAGTTTAATTAGAGGGTCATAACAGTTGAGAGCATACGACGACAACAACGAGTACACAGCGATGGACCGATATTGTTGTGGAAATGGATATTCTGGATTCTTAAGATCTGGGGGCGGAGAATTCAAAGTCGACTACCCCGCACTAATAGTCGACCGCGTTAAAATGATCCTCGGCTAATGTGCTTCGACAGGCAACCGCTGCCTTGCCGATCTCAAAAGTGTTGATCAATATTGGATGAGGGTGACAGCTTAAACGTTAGGACCTGCTATACCATCTCATCTACATGGAAGTTGTGTGATAACTCCATTGTATCAGCCCGACGGGTGTGACAAGCTATTTGAACCTCCAGACACTGCTGTTTCGAGTTTCCATCATTCAGATCGCAAGGCTACACAGCCAGAAAGTCTTGCAGCAAACAGAACTTCACTCGATCAGGGTATATCACTTTCTTTGTGACTCAACACCGGTTGTTGCGTATGGCTACGCCGTCCTTGATTCTCCTTTTTCTTTTTCATCAACATCGTCTTCATCGCCCAATTTGGGCTTCCTGGAGGGCTCCAACCACGACTTGCTTCTTGAGCGTCAATTAGCAACACCACACAACCATGCCCCGAAAAGCCTTCGTTGCTGACCTCCGAAAGGCAGCTGATGACGTTTGCATCGATCATCTATCCGACCTGAAAGCTGGCGATGAGGATGGCACAATCACCTTCAGGTTTCATTTCGAACGTGCTCCACCACATGCCTCCAAGGGCGTCAAGATCTCAGCCATCATCCCTGGTAAAGTAGCCCCTTGGATTTTGATCGTATGCTCTTCGCTAACCAAAATGGCAGATGTGTCCGAGTACCCATCCGCTCATATGTACATTCTATGCACGGATGACGAGAACGTCCCGCACGCCATTAACACCGCCATGCAGGATATCGGTGACTTTTCCGGAGTCGCCATTGTGCAGATGCTGGAAAAGGTGGCCAAAGCTCTAAGTAAGGCTACTTCCGGCTCTCAAGCTAACCCATTGGACCTCGACGACGCTGACCCCATGGACGTTGATGGCTCGGATCCGGAAGCGGAATTTGAGGAGGAGGACGATGATGATCCTGGCTTCTCTGACGATGATTGGGCTCTGGATCCCCAACGGCAGTCACATCAACCTAGTACCGCCAAACGAAATTATTCTCATCCAAAAGACCGTGCCTCAACTATTGCTCTCAACCAGCGAATTCGACGGGATTTGGGGTACGCAAAGCAAGTAGGATTCCGAGTTGGACACCTCGGACAGCTCCTCAACAACGGAAAGGAGTCCTTTGTCACTGTTTCCTGCCGTATCGCCAAGCTTGGCATTTCCGAAGAGGCTTTGCAAGCCTGGCATCTAGACGCTAACCTCTACTACACCCTGGTCATACGCTTTACCTCAGGCTATCGTACATATGCGCAGCTTGCGCAAGACGAATCATTCTACGGAGAGAACAGCGTGCATGTACGTGTGGGTTTATCTCGACGGTACAAGATCACCCTTTCTGAAGCCATCGATGCCTTCAGCAAAACCACCGAGAAATCACGAGAGTCCAACAAGTCAGATGAAGAGATTGCTGAGGTCTCTAAGGGGGGTTTAAACCCCTTCTTCATCAGCCGAACCCTCAACGAGCTTTTGGGCGAAAAGCTTATGACCCTACTACGGTACCGGGACAGATTCGCATTCGGCTGGGACGGTGCAGAGGAGTATTACCATGACCATCAAGGCATGAGTGTGGAGCTCGCCGACAACCTAGACCCGAAGTATTGGGCTGAGGACGAACTCAATACTTCATTGCCAAAATTGGTCACTTCGGACCATCTATTGGATCTAAAGCAAGAGAATTGTATGACAAGGGAACCATCATTCCCCTTGCTAGCGATGCAATTTGCCCTTCGCCACCTTGTACGATGCACGGAATACTGCCTGATCTGTCATTGCCGGGTTAGAACAGACTTCGAGGCGCTCAAGCCATATGTTTGCTCTAAGCCTCTATGTCTCTACCAGTACATGGCGCTCGGTTTTGGCCCCAGCATCGAGCATGAGATCATCGCACAACCGCACGTCGTCGACCTTCTGGTCAGCTTTTGCTATAGCAGCGCTTCTATAAGAGGTGCTTTGAAGACCTTTCCGGTTGGAATGGGATTGACTGTACCGTCACCTGATATCATACCGAACCACTCTCTCCAATACGGCAGAGGTTCCATGGCCCATGCTACTCTCGATGATCAGATGATTCAGGCTTTAGATCAGACCGATCGGCAGCCAGGGGTGGCCCATACTGCTCGTTTCGACATGGACAAAATGGAGCTCATCTTCGCTTTCGAAGACCGAAGCCGGCCACTGCGCTTGGGGAGCTGGGTATGTCTGTCGAAGCCTGGAAGTATTGAACAAAAATTGCACTGCAAAGTCATTGATGCTTTGTATCCGGTTGTACGCCTGGGGCCACCAATCGTCTGCGGCGCCTTCGTTGTGGAAGACAAGCCTACGACCACACGCATAGGTGGACCTGCCAATCTCACCCTGAACGCTACTCCTACCCCTGCTGCTACGCCTCCTTTGGGCCAGCCGCGAACGTCCACGACCTCGAAGCTGCCGGAGATCGACTTTACCGCTTATGACCGGAATTTCGATGACTTGACCGCGGACGGAAAGCAAAAGACGATCCGTATGCTGCTCGACACCTTGCCTAGCACCGCCGAAATGAAGGAGTATCTACAGAAAGGCAAACATGCGATGCTGCAGTCCTGGACTGACCGACTAAGTCCAGCGGCTCTTGGAGTTCTTCGCTGGATCTTGGCGTCCAATCGGTCATGTATTATCCAAGTTGACAATCTTGACGGAGCATCGCCGAAGGTACCAGAGGAGCGAGTGACTGGCATGCCGGAGTATATGCAATTCCGCTTCGCCCAGGTAAGTACATTTCAAGATATATCTTACCCTTTCTGAGGGGTCTCAGAGGCTTGAGACGTGTCTTAGCAACATCTGCTTTAAAGACACGCCTCTTGGCTCATCCCATCATCTTGAAAGAGAAATGCTGACTCTGAGATTACCTAGGGAGCCCCAGATAAGGAGCAGAGGTTTATTTCTTCGATGCGGACCGAGCTTCCGCAAATGAGAGACTCAACGTGTCCTACAATCTTTGCCTGGCACGGCAGCTCACTCCATAACTGGCACTCGATCCTTCGAGAGGGTCTGCACTTCAACGAGGTCGTGAATGGCAGAGCTTTTGGTAACGGCGTTTACTTCTCCCCACACGCTCAAACGAGCCTCATCTATTCAGGGGGTTTGTTTGGGCGTGTTTCTGGATCAATAGTGCCACAGAATCTCCTGAGTTCGTGGATGTGGCCACCTAGCCAGTTGTGTATCTCGGATGCCTTGTCCCTCAATGAGATCGTCAATAGGCCGGACAAATTTCAGTCTACAAATCCACATCTGGTAGTTGCCCAACTCGATTGGATCCAGACGCGCTATTTATTCGTCAAGTGTAACAGCACCGCAATGTCGCAAGTCACGAAGGAGGAAGATGCACCCGCTGAGGCCCTATCGCAAGATCCAACATACACCGCAACCGGGGCCTCTGGTCAGAGAATTCAAATTCCTCTTACCGCCATCAGCAAATCTCGTCGGCCATCCAACCCCAAGAAGAGGACCAGCAAGGGAAAAGCAAAACAGTCGATCGACAGAACACTGGTAGAACTGAGTGATGACACTGATGTAGAAGATATCGCACTTTTCTGCGTGGATGAAGACGAAGTTCAACCTACCAAAGCTCTATCAGGCGTACCAGGCTCGTCGGCAAAGAAAAACACCAAGACCCGTGAGCGCAGCAAAACCGATTTCTGCCCCGGCACCCTCAACACCGCCACCCTCCCCATGCTAGAACCTCCATCCTACGCAACCTCGACCGCCTCCAAAACCCTCCAGAAAGAACTCACAGCCACATTGAAGATCCAGGATTCGACGCCCCTTGCCGAACTCGGCTGGTACCTCGACCGCGAACTCATCTCCAACGTCTACCAATGGATCGTCGAGCTCCACTCCTTCGAACCCCAGCTCCCCCTTGCCAAGGACATGGCCTCTCGCGACCTCACCTCCATCGTTCTAGAGATCCGCTTCCCAGGCACCTACCCCATGGCCCCGCCCTTCGTGCGCGTCGTGCGCCCGCGCTTCCTCGGCTTCCGCGAAGGCGGCGGCGGGCACGTCACCGCGGGCGGGGCACTGTGTATGGAACTCCTAACGAACAGCGGCTGGAGCGTGGCGTCGAACATCGAGTCCGTGCTCGTGCAGGTGCGCGCCGCAATCAGCAGCACGGAGCCCGCCCCCGCGAGATTGGAGAACGGGCCCGTGAGGGACTATGGACGCGGAGAAGCGGTGGAGGCGTATCTCAGGGCGTGCCAGATGCATGGCTGGAGCGTGCCGCCGGATTTCATGAAGAACTATGGAGGCGGGCCTGGGCCGGCGGGACAATACTAAAGTACGCAAAAGGATGGGACATGGGGTATGAATGACAAATGGGCGTGGGAAATGGGTATGCATAGCTCGCTTTCTGCATTTTCTCTTACCAGGCGCCGAGGCAGCAGGGAGATACCCAACCCAGATGGCGTTGAGGGTCATGATGGATGAAATGGGCGGACAGCGGCATGTTTTCTGAACGTATGTCCTATTTGATGGCCATGCATTAGAGACGTCTTTACTGCAAAGCATTCGGTAATTAGCTCCTGACGTACGTACTCGAGCATACAATCTTAAATGTCAACCAACTCCCCAGACATGGGGCTGTGTCCTTGTCCTATTATGTGGATTTTCCTTCCTTGCGAAAACGGACTCTTGTCGCTCGCTCTAGTTGGTGAAAGTGGAATTTCTGGAGAGTTACTTTACCATCTCCCACTTATTGCCCTCATCCTCTTGACTTCACGTATCGACGGAAAAGGTACAGTCGAATCCAATCCATCCATCCATCCATCCGGCCCACCCTCAGCAACCACTCCACACCTCCCCCTTCCATACTCAGCTCCCTTCCGTATCTCCCCTCCGTTCCTCTCCCAGACGCCGATATATACTGTCAATCCAAATCCGACTTACACTCTATTCCAACAAGTACGAAAGCGCAGAGTTAAACGTCATTACTGGGTTCTGGCGGGTTTGGAATTGGAAAATGGGAGTGTGTGATGGTAGCAGTCATTTTGAGGAGTAGAGGGGGGGAGTGGTGGTTGTGAGTAGTAGGTATCTTTCTTTCTATCTGCTTTCGAGACTCGTGATGATCTATGTACATGCAGATGAGGGGAAAAGTCAGAGGCTAACCGCTCGACGTTTGCCCAGTGAGCAACAGCTTGGTATCAATCTCCTGTGTAGGCCAAGGGATGATGTCTTTCTTCGTCCATGCCCTGTTAGTACCGGGTACATTACCCGTTTTGTCATCGCCACGAACTCTCAAGTCTCCGTGCATGATCCCATCCTTCCACCACATGAAGAGCTTCTTCACAACATCCCACGCTTCGATCGCTTTACCGTCGCCCATGTGCCACCACCCTGGTCTCCGCACGCCTTTGCTCTTCAGCACAGCTAGGAATTTGTCGATGACGGCGATGTCGTGCTTGGAGATGTGGTGCACCCAGCCATCCAGGGAAAGAGGGTGGTTGAGAAAGCGGGCGTGCGGGGAGTGGGGCGTGAAGACGGGAGGGGGTTCGCAGAGGAAGTAGCAGAGGAGGATGTAGTCGTGGAGGAGCGTCCAGGGGAGGTGGGTGTAGATGGGAGCGATGATTTCGGAGTCGATGTGGGCGCGGACCGGGGTCAGGGGCTGGGGGGTTGCTGGAGCTGGGTTTGAGAGGCCGAAGAAGCGACCCAGTAGGAGCCAGGAGGACGGGGCTGGCGGTGGGGAGGCCGGGCGATGGAGAGTCTGGTGGTGGTGGAGTGGTGGAATGCCGGGAGCGGTGGTATTGGTTTGTGGTTTGGGAAAGAGGATCCGTTCGGTCTTGGTGATGGTGATTTCCTTATGATGCTCCACTACCATAGCCGAGGATTCTAGAGAAGAAGACTGTCCATCGTACAGTGGTGTCTCGTGTTCAGGACTAGAAGCCCCTTCAGATGACTCCGCAAGACGACGGGCCGGAGGTGGTGAGGATTCCTGATGCATCTGTTGCTGAGCTTTCTCTCCTTTGTCGATAACCCTCGCAGCGTCCGTTCCTGATTGCAAGGACAAATCCTGCGGTGTCGCCTCTATCTCGTCACTGTAAACTACCTTACTCTCCTTTCTCCAGGACCTTGGTAATTTGCTCCGTTTTGGCTTTGGGGCCTCGTTGGTAAGCTGTGCCATGAAAGCGTCTGGGGAAATTTCATTCATATGCTCAGATGATCGAGCCTCTGCTTGCCAAATGTCATAGTCGTCTTCATCGTCATCTGATGGTTCCTGCTCATCTTCGCCATCACTATTGATGATAACGACTTGGCTTGTGTTGGCTTCCTCGATTTGCTTGCTTACGGCTTCACGCTCACGTTGCCTACACGTTCATGGGGTCAGCATGCCGCCTTTGAGTCTGTGGATTGAGCCAGGGAGCATGTCTCTATAGCGGCGCCCGCTTAGACCTGTCTCAAAACTCTTCTGACATACTAAGGGGTTTCACAATGCTCGGAAAACATAACGTACCACTCTGCCTCTCGAGAGTCTATGGTCTTGTCCCCAAACTGGAGATCGGCGGCTTCCCCACCGGTATGATGCTGTGCCTTCGGTAGTGCTGGCTTTCTCTGTTCAGGAGACGTCGCTTTCCAGCTCATTCGATCTTCATCGTCGATCAAGCTTTCTTCGGGGCTAGGAAGCTGACGACGTGTTAGAGCTGGATATTCAACTTGCTGTTCCGGTGCTGGGACTATGAGGCTGTAGTCTTTCGATTTAGCTGAGTCCGGCAGCTGTGGATACGTGCTTGTGGCATCTTGACTGGAAATATCATCGTCACAGCGCACTTTAGTTTTGCCCTGGGCATTCTTTTGGCGCCTGGCTAGTTCTTCGCCGAGCCTCAATCCGGCTCGCAATTCTCGTCGCGTACCCGGACCGAAACCGCTGAAGAGATCGTCCATGCGCTGCTTAGGGGATTGGGCAGATGCTGGTTCAGAGCATGAGCCAGTACCGACTGCGGACGAGCTACGCTCTGCGCTACCATTATTCGGATTTAGTACACCTTGGAGCGCAATGCCGGCACGGACGATGCGGGTCAGCTTCGGCGTACCATCAGTAGGCTTCTCTAGTGGGCGAGGTGAAAAGTGAGCCTCAGATGATGGCATTTGAGGAGGCAGTTCAGGAGACGGCGCCACGGCTGGTGTTACAATCTTTGAGGTGGAGTCCACTTTTCCTGCAGTGGTCTCTATACAAGGAGCCAAGGAAACGGAAGATGGCTCTTGGTTATCCTGGTCATTGAGCATTGACACTCGTCCAGGACGTTGCTCAGCTGAAGGCAAAGTAGAGTGTGATATCATGCTAAATCCTTCGCTCTCAAGGATGGAGTCATACTCTTGGTGCTTTTCGGTCGGGTCAGCAATGGGCTCATCTTGTTTATTTATGGCCTTCCCGTAGAAGACTCTCACTCCTGAATTCAATACCCTGGACCGAACTGGGGATAGGCTATCGTGGCGAAGCCTCGATCGCCATCGGGCTTCATCTGCTTTGCCTAATGCGGAATCCGGAAAGGGGGACTCTTGCGGCGAGGTTCCATCGAGAGACCAATCATCAGCTTGGCCTTGTGCAGGTTCCGCCAGGCTATGTCTGATGGCTACTGGGAGATCATCTGAATCTGAGGTGGTGACCTTTATGGGAGACATTGCATTTCGCCTGCCCCGGCTTCGCGAATGTGGTTTCGTTGGCTCTGGGCCTGGCTCGTTGGACTTGGCTTGCCGCTGCAGCTCAAGCTCTTCCGTCGGAAGCATTGCTGTTCCAGTGCTATGAGATACCGGCCCTAAGCTTTTCCTTGGTCTACCCCTTCCCCGTCGAGCTGGCGTTGCTGCGTCTAGGGCCATTACCTCCGCTGTATCCTCAGTGAACGCCGATATAGTCTTTCTCTTTCTTGAGGCTTTAGGTTTTGGCGTTCCACTTCTCTTCAGTGGTTCATCCATAGATTTCCTTGGCCTTCCTCTTCCTCTCTTTACAGGAGAAGGTGAGGAGTCGACACCAGTCTTCAACGGAACAGTGGTAGTCGTGGTGTGTTGTGCAAGCACTTTCTTCGGAAGTCCAATCCTCGCGTCATCTGGTTCAGCTTCAACAGTAACACGTATTCTCCACGGGCTCGCAGTGTTGTCTGCGGGAGCTGTTGATCTGGTAGGTGAGGGTGAGAAACGGGGAGCTGGTGGCGTGGTAAGGTAGAAGTCTTGTGAGCAAATGTTGCCGGTACGATCTTGTAAAGGCTTCCTAGATGTTGTTCTTCGTGGTGTCCTTGTAGGTGACGAAGCCGGCACGTTATCTTGCGATATTGCTAGGGGATCGGGTGAGGGGGACCGAAATTCGTGATGTGACGCCATGTTGGGCTCTGAGACACCTCAGCATAGGATTAGAGCTTTCTATTCGATTATGGGGCCTGCGATAGCGATTCCGACTTTTGGTGCTCGTCTGAAGCTCAAAATGAGCCTGGAGGTGCCGTTGTTGACGGTTGTCGTAAACAAAAAGAGGTTCTTGGCAATTCGCCCCTAAACCATAAAGCCGTTATCACCGGAAGGGGTTCTCGATGCTACCAACCAGCTCAGCTTCACGCTCTCAAGTGTAGCTTGAACAGGCTTCATAAGAACTTCATTACTATTTCTTCCAATTATATACAAGCGCCTTTCGGGGCAGATCGAGATCCAGGTATTGGAGTGCTTCTTGTGATCTGTAGCCTCTGTTTCACAGTCCTTCAATAAGCTAAGACGACACGATACTGAAATCATAGCGCGCATACACCACAGCCGGCTCTGAATCTACAGTGTATATCTGATATCGATCTTGACCCCATTGAGGGTTGTTAATTCCATCGATCCATTGCTGCGTCTCGATCACTATGCACCCGTACTTCGGTACATAGGTAGTGTTCCCCTGCACATGCTGCTGGCTCTGCTTGACAGGTATAGTGCCATTGAGATTGTCGCAGGTGTAGATCTGCAAGCTTTGCTGGTTGGTGTAGATGTCGAGCTGGATCCCGGTGCTGTTCGAGGCCATGGTGAGCACACTGATGTCGTTCGCTTCAGGAGCGGAATATCGAGGGCGATCGAGGATGAAAGCATTGTCGTAGCCTATGCACCCGGGACCGCAGCCATCCACCCCTTGGAGGATATCACGACCAATTTGCTTAGGAGACGTGAAATCAAGCCAGGTTCCGTTGACGACGCCAATGGCGCCCGTGGGTACCTCCAAACCATCGATTTCGATATATCGGTCAGCGTAGGGCATCTGCAGGGTATTGTTGAGGACCGTCTGACCCGCAGTATCGACGAAGGCTCCGAGGTTCCAGTAGACATGATTCGCGAGCATGATTGGGGTAGGCTCGTCGAGTGGTATCGAAACCAGTCGCGATGTCCATCGAGGGCCAGCGGATACAGTGTAAGTGGCATACGTGATGATGTTGCCAGGGAAACCTTCGAAAGCTTGGTCTAAGAACGAGAAAGTGATACTAGAATCGTTCGCCTGTACGACTGTCCAGTTCCGCTGGTCGTATCCTACTATGCCACCATGTAGAGTGTCATTTCCTGAGTGTTCGTTCTCGGGGATGTGAGATGTAACGCCGTCTACAGTGAATGTACCATTCTTGATGCGATTCGCGTAACGTCCAACTATGGGTCCGAAGTAGGTATGAACGGTCTCGGTGTCTTTGAGATATTGCATTCCATCGTCATAGCCTAGAACAACGTCTTGAGGATTGCCATTCTTGTCATTGACGAACAGGTTGGTGACGCGAGCTCCATAGGAAATGAAAGACGCATTGATGCCAGGCGCGGAAAGAGTATATTTGGTAAAGGGAGAAGAGCTCTGCGCAAGGATAGAGGGCAGGAGGATTGAAGCAACAGCCCAAGAAGGGTGCATCTTGAGTCGACTTTGATACGGAGTTTGAAGAAATTGGTTTATAGCGAAAGATTAAGAGCGGACATAATAGGAAGAGGAAAGACAGAGAGATACATGGCAGCTTTATAGCTTGCCATAGCGAGCTGAGGGGACTCGTGCTTGGGAGCTCGTTCGATACTTGCGGGGTTGGTGCAAGGTACCACCAGTAGAAGTACGAGTGCGGAAAGCTCTGTGCAGACGGAGATGATGTAGGATTGCGAAGCTGCTAGCGATCCTATCACAACAGCTTTATAGACTCGGGAATTTGGCAATTTCGTACGCACAAAGACGTCATCAGCCATGATACAGGTCAAAGCATGAGGGATTGTCTCGGCCATGAACCCGTTTGAATCCTGGTCACTGGGCTTTTAGGAGCCGGGATCACCAGACTTAAGCTTCTCAGAGGAGTGATGCCGAGGCGGCTCAATGCGGGGAATGCGGGGCTTGGTATGAGCGAGATGCAGTCCAGGTGCTGGTAGTGGCCTCAGTGCTTAGACCTCCTTTGCAGAATCATGTTTGAAGTCCGACAAATCCTAACCCTACGATTAACCCTACACTGAGCCCTAACTATTATAAACAACGCTACAAAATATAATGCAATAGCTTTGAGCGATCGACAATCGCTATAATAGATAGTGTAAACTATCTATATAAAAAGTAAGCGTTAATATTAAAATATAATTTTGCTAGAAGATTTAAAAGCAATATTTAACATTTGAAGAAAAAATCGATTATAATAACAAATAAGTTTTATCTAGACAAAAACACACAACAACGCTTGTAAATACGCTTAAGAATAATCTTATAACTTGTGTAAAATAAAGCATTATAACCAGAATAATTGTATTTGCAAATACTATATATGCGCTTGTTATATATATTGTATTAATAATTGTTTACGTCTTGTTAATATTTGTTAATCAAGAAATATTACAAGTTGCAAGATTGCTCTATTGTAGAGTACTTAAATGCAAATCAAAATTGCGCATTGCAATTTTAACTCTAGAAACAACTTTAAGAGAGACAATAATCTTGCTTAATTTATCGACAAGTTTTCTTACTAAATTAAGATGCTAGCAATTAATTTTCTTTATTTAGCAATTGTTTAATACAAAAGATTGTTAAATAGTAAATAACTAGAGATTATAGCTCTTTAGTCTATTGAGTTGAAAATAGCAATAAAGATTGTAACAAGACTTTATTGTTAATACAATTCTAAAATATTATCTCGAGATTTCGAACTTAATTGCAAATTCTTTTTTTTAACATATTATTTTATATTAATACTAATAGTTATTTATTAACACGTTAACAATAAACACAAATTAAGATAATCTACTTAGCGTAACTCTTTATAGCATTGTTAGCTTACGTTATATTTAACAAATTATCTTAGATTAGATAAAACAATAAAGCGAAAAGAAAAATAAATAAAGAGAAGTTTTAGTAGTTCTAAACAAAGCAAAAAACAAAATAAAAATTGTTAATATTATTGTAAGCAAAGTTCTTGATATTATTAAGCAAGACAAGCTATAACAAGCAAAATCGAAATAAAAGATTTAAAAAAATGCGATAAAAGTAATTTAAATTAAAGATATAAAAGTTATTGAAATTATTTATACGAAACTTTGTAATAGAAAGACAAAGAGAATTTACAAAATTTGCGCTAATTAAAGAGCAAATTTCGACTATCTCTAGTTAGACAACAACTTCGAATATTAAGTTAAAAAAACAATTTTAACAATAACGCAACTTTCTTTTATTGAAACTAATTGTTTTTTGCTTAAAATATTATAATTTATTTGTAAAAAGAAAAGAGAGAGCAAGATTTTACGAGAAATATTTTGTTGTTTAATTAAAAATTTGTTGCGCAACTTATATTGCTAGAACAAGAGATTAAGTTTTGCAATATTTTAATATATTTTGTAGATAAGTTAAAAGTATTTAAGATAATTTAGAAAGATTTAACAACTAAAGACTTTTCGAAAATGTTAATAATTTTAGAAAAGAGAGTAAAATATAAGTTATTAAAATTATTAAAAGTAACAATTGTAGTAACAATAAATAACAATAAGAAGACAAATAACAATAGTATATCTAACGAAGTACTTGTTAAGTTATTTATTTTTACTAAGTGTTCGAAAACAAAAGAAATCGAAGAGATAAAAAGTTGCAAATATTAATTTATAGATATCGATCTTCTAAAACAAATTAGTTGCAAGTTGAAAGATAAAACTAGAATATATATCGAGAATAAATATTTATTTACGTTTTATTTAATTATAAAATTAATATTAATAAAGAATTTCTCGAATTTATATTATACTTATACTTGCAAAATTGCTAGATATATTAAATTGAAGTTTAACAAAATTAAATACAAAATTATCTTAAAAAGATTAAAGACTTGCTAGCTTAAACAATTAACTTTTTAAGATTTAACAATTAGCAATTAAATCTCTTTTCAATAGCAAAAACAAGATCAATTGCTTGTTTTAGAAATTAACTCGAAATTTTTATAGATATATATATTATATATTTTCTTTTTAAATAATTAATTATTGATATATGTTAAATTGTAATTAACAAGATCTATAGCAATAGAATGTAATTAAGATAGTCAATAAAGAACAATATTGTTGTAGAAAATATATTTAATTAGTTTTAGAATAATTCATGTTTTAAAAAACAAATTAAGACAAAGATTAATAAACTTATAGTTAGATTGATCGTCAAGTTGAATTATGATATTATTTCTCTAGTTCGACCCGACGCCAAGATTGGATCCTAATGATTTTTGGAATTAAATTTTTTTTGACTTAAGTCTTGGCATTTGCACGTGACATTTCTGGGTCAACGCGATCAATCTACTCTCTAATATCTTTTACAAAAATATTAACATAATACTTTAAATATTTTAAGAATATTTGTATTAAATTAACGCGTCTCTATTTCGAACACTAGCTTATTAGTATTATATTCATTTATATTTAACAAAAACGACAAGATAAAAATTAACAAGTCTAACGTCTACTATAAAGCTTGTATTGATTTAAAGAACTAACTTATACAAACAAATATCTATTTTATCTTCTATTTTGTTTTAACAAATTAGAAGACGATTTTTGCATTAATATTTCTTAGAGAAAGAATGTTACGCTACTATCTAGCGATTTAGGATATTAGAGAGGGTTGTGCTTTAAAGAGATTTGTAGACGTCTTTAGGCAATGCAAGCAATCACTTGATAACAAGGGATTGCAGCTTCTAGTAGTCGTAACAATAAGTCAAGACTTAAGATGAGTTGAACACGATTCATAAGAAAGTCGTATTTGAAAATCTATATATATTAATGAGATTTTTTTTTTGTTCGTCTTGTTCGTTCGTCGAACAAAGCGAGTATGCCTTGCTCGTCTTGCTCGTTCGTCGAGCAAAGCGAACATGCCTTGTTCGTCTTGTTCGCTCGTCGAGTAGAGCGAGCATGTAGGTAGTCGTATCTTGTGCTACGCCTAAGCGTATCCCTTATATTGGTACGTCCTTGCTAGGCTCGTAACACTATTCTCTTCTCTCTCAAACTTTCATCTTGAAAGCATTCTTTTCTTGATGCCTTCTCGCAAAATCAACGATCGTAATTCTTTTAAACGCAAGGAAGATTTACTTAATTTTGTTGATTCTCTATCGCTTGCGATGCGTCCTTGTAAGCGTTGTTTCTCACTAGAAAAGACTTGTACTCTTGATAAGACGTCGAAGAAGTGCATTTGTTGTGTGGAGGCGAACAAGTCCTATAACTTAGCAATCTCGCCAATTAAGTTTCGTCGAATTCATAAAGAGCGACTTCGCGTACGCGATGCGATTCGTGAGATGAAGGCTAAGCTCTATCGATTAAAACATCAATTGCGACAACTAAAGAATAAGAAGAAAGAAATAATGCTCTCGAAATGAAATGTCATCGACACGTTAAAAGATAAGGAGAAGGTCTCGTTGTCTAAAGCTCTTAAGCTTCCCTTCGATGTTTTTTTCGAACAATTTCAATTTTTGAATTCTTTGAATTGGTCGCCTTTGATCGTTGATTCTCTTGATCTTAATGAAACTTCTAAATAAGATCATCATAGTTATCGAGATTCCTCTTAGGTTTTCATGTGTTTTTTGTCGTAGAGTATTCCTTTCACTTGACAAGATATTGTTGATTCTTCTTCTCTAGAATTCTCTTAACCTCGAATCGATTCTCTTCTTGTGAATAATAATGAAAAGCTTCTTGTATAAACGTATTAGGATCAATTGGTTTCAATAATAAAATATGAAACACTAAAAATACTTTGGCGTTCTTGGGTAAGTCAAGTTCGTAATTGATTAATCTCTTGACTTCTTTAATGAAAAATGATTCGACCTTAACATGATCAAGTTTTTTGCTTTTCTTTTTGATCTTTAGATTCTTTGTTAGAAGATACACTTTATTTTTCTTCTTTAGTTGAGATGCCATTTTTCGTTTCTTGTTTTAGTACTTGGCTAATTTGACTTGCATCGACGTGATGTTATCGTGTATCTTTTTAAGTGTCGCTACTCTCTCAATGATTGATTAAGTTGCTAGGTGCTTTCGTTTTTGATCAAAAAGATTTAATTCTTTGTTATAATTAACGAAGAAAGATGTTATCTTTGTCGTATTGAAAACCTTTGCATTTAACGCTAGTTGCGTCATAGATAAAAGTGATATCTAGTTGTTTTAAATATTGTTAACATAGTGCCTTAAATATTGCTTAAGACTTTGATTTGTTCGCTTTATCTAATCATTTGTAATCGAGTAATAGATAGTCGACATGCGAAGCCTTATATCTAACATTGATATAAGTGTTTTTTAATAGTTAGACGTGAAGAGCTTGTCTCTATCACTAGTTAGTTCTTTGAGTATATTATGATATCTAATTAATTGATCCAATACGATGTATTCTAGTTGTTCTACTATAAATTTCTCTTTGCATGCGATAATATATAAGTACTTGATAAGTTTGTTAATCATTATTAGTATCGAATTATATTTTTCTTTAGTTGCTAGATTTGTCGACTTAGGCAACTTAATAATAAAGTTTATTGTAACTTCGTCTCATAACGATTCAAGTAATTTTTGATACTAAATTTCGTCATATTGCGCATGTGTATTATGTTTGTTTTGCTAATAGCTAAGACATCGTTTAACATATGTCTCGATAGCTTGTCTTATGTTGGGAAATTAACAATGTTGACGCAAAAGCTAAAGTGTTTTGATTATTCTTAAGTGTCCTTGCAATGATTTGTCATAATGCTCTTTTATATATTCGTCGATTTTGTTGATTAATATTTGAAGCTTCCTCTTCTTGATTGAAAACTCTTCTAACTCGTCTCTCAAGATTCGTAAAATTGCGTTTAGCTTATACTTATTAATTGACAATGATTCGTCGTCGTTGACCTTAAATATATTATGATTGAACGATTCCTTCGTTTTCATGTGATCATTTCGCTTGTTAAGTGCGTCTACTTTGTCATTTTCCTTTTTTGAAATATATAGTATTTTGAATTTGTATTGTTCTAACTTCTTGAATCATCGCATTTGTCTTCTATTGAGCTTCTTTGTCGTAATGAAATGTAATAAGTTCTTATAATTTGTTAGAATGATGAGCCCTAATGCTTCCTCTATATATACTCTTTATGATTTAAGAATTGCTACTATCGCGAGTAGTTTCTTGTCATAAATGTCGTAGTTTTGTTTTGCTAATGAGAGTTTTCTAGAGTAGTATATCACTAGATGTCACATGTCTTCATATAATTGATTAAAGCATGCATCGATAACTAGATCTAATGCGTTCGTTTTCATTCGTTTTGATTTTCTTGAATCGAACATCTTGAGTACTAATTTCTTCAAACACTCTTTTTTCAACTTTTAAAATGTTGCTTCTTCGTTTAATTCTTATTTTTAAGGCGTGTCTTTCTTTGTTAAGTTTGTCAATGATATCGATTTTCTTAAGAAGTTCTTAATGAACTTTCTATTGTATTGAACAAATTCTATGAAGGTCTAGATGTTTTTGACATCGATTGATGTTAATTATTCTTTGATTGCCTTAATCTTTTTTGGGTTCATTTGAATTTCATGTCGTTCTACAACGAATTCTAGAAAGTTAACTTCTTTTCGATGGAATTCGCATTTCTTTGATTTGAGACGTAGATCTCTTTCGTTTAAACATTTCAATATTTAGGAAACATGCTATACATGTTTCTCTAGTGTGATCAAGTATATTATGATGTCGTCTAGATATGCTATGACAAATATATTCAAATATTGTCATAGCGTATCGTTAATTATTTCTTGACATATTGTTGAGACGTTGATGAGCTCAAACGACATTATCATGTATTCGTAAAGTTTATATCGTGTACAAAAAGTTGTTTTTCACTTCTCTTTTGTTTTTATCCTAATTTAGTTATACGCTTCTCGTAAGTCTAGTTTGATAAAGTATTTGACTTCTAATAATCGATCTTGAAGCTCACTAATATTTGATAGTGAATATCGATTCTTGATCGTTATGTCGTTTAGCTTTCGATAATCGACACATAAGCGAAGTTTCTCGTTCTTTTTAAGTGTAAAGAGAATTGAGTATTCTGCTCGTAATTGGGATTTTTTGATAAATTCTTTTTTTTCATTTTTTGCTAGATATTTGCGAAGTATTGACAATTCTTTCTTTAATAGAACGTAAATAGATTTAAACGTGAATTTCTTGTTTAATTCAAGTTTGATTTCGTGATTTTACGATTAATGTTTAGATAGAACTTTTGTCGTCTTCTCTTTCTAAAATAGATGCTCTCATTTGTTATATATTTGTGATATGTGTTTTAGCGATTCCCTCGCTTTATTAAATATTCCAAGGTTTCTAGAAGGTTCGCAAATTTCTTCACGTACTTTGACGTTTTGATCTAGCTAATCCTTGCTAATGTCTATCAAGTCGAACTCAATATGTTGATCGTTTTTTTTCAAGAATGCAAGTTCGCATCTTGCGATCAAATTTCGACTTTATCTTTTATCTATTATCGAACGTTGTCGATGCGTAGATTGAATGTGAATTGCGTGATCACATCGCTCAAATCTAAGTACTTGTGTATTCTAATTAACTTTTAAATTGTGTTGCTTCAATCAAGACATTCTTAAAACGATATCGTGAATGACTATTTCTACTATATTAAAGATTAGTTTCTTATAATGTTGCTAAATAGCTATCGATAGTAACTTTGTTTCTTTATTCACTTTTTCATTCTCATTAGATAATAAGTTTTCATCTACAATTATTAGATTGTAGACGTCAAACTTCTTTTAAGTAGAATAATCTTCCTTCTTAACAAAAGCTTTGATCATAAAATTATCTATTGCATCAAAATCGACCATTGCAATGAGTCGACAATCATTGATCTTAATTGATGTGATAAAACATCGTGCGTGTGTTGTTAAGTTTATTTGCTACTATTGGGCTAACATATTGCACTCCTTTGATATGCTCTCTATTAAGAAATTTGAATTTTTCCCTGCTTTTGTGCTACGACTTCTACTTTAAACGCTTGTCTACGTTAAGCTTTCTTTTGCTACTAGATTGTTGACTTTGACTTTCTAGGAAATTAGTTGACTTCTTTCTTTTCTTCTAGGTAAGTCTAGCATAAGTTGTTGTAACAAGTTGTTCAACTAAGAGTCTTATGTCTTTTTGCTTGCTTTATCTTTTGTCAAGATAGACTAACATTGCTTAGTTGTTGCTCAATTTTATCGAAAACGTCTTTTTTTGTATTGACATCGTTTCCTAGCGTTTTCTTGCATTTATTTACGATTTGACTAATTCGTCTTTTCTTCGATGAGCTATCTAAAGCGTCGAGTCGTTTCGTAATTTTTTCTAGCATTTCTTAAAAGTCTTCTCATTTATACTTAACATTAAAGTCTATAATTGAGCTATGTGAATATAGCGTTCTTGAATGTTTGTCTTGTCATATTCTTCTAATAGCGTTGTTGACTTTTTGCGTAGATGCGAGTGTCTTGTTTGATAATGTTTTATCTAGAACTTTCTTCAATTGATTTAGATTTTCTATTAGATAGTAGTTGTCGTTCGATTTAGTCTTGGGGGTGTTCGCCTTTGTGTCGATTTGCTTTCTAATGTCGTTCTAGCTATTAAATATCTCTCTTAACATAGCATTGATTTGTCGTGAAATTATCAAGTTCTTTGAACGACAATCTCTTGCGAAGTGACTTGATTTGCCATATAAATAGCACGTTTTTGACTTGTTGTCTTGCTTTTCTCTAGGATTCTTTTCTTTACAATATTGAGTCAAATTTAGTTTCATTGATGTAGGCCCACGATAGTTTGAGTTGCTATATTTTTGTTTGTTGAAACGAAATTGATTTTGCTAATATTCGATCGTCGATTCGAAGAAGGTTCTTGCCCTTTCTTTGAGTTAATCGTATCTTTTTTTTATAGTTCTCTTATACAATTTGTCGTCGAGATCGATGACTATCATGATAAGATTAAATATATCGTTGATGCTTCTCTCATCGCGCATAAGTTCGTCTTTTAGATTGTTCTTAAAATCTTGTCGAAACATTGTCATGAGTGCGACATCGTCTCATTTGATAAAGTTGACATATTTTTGAAACTTGACTGCGTAATTCGTTGCAAAAATTCGTTAAACTAGATGCTAAATTATTCTTTTCGCGATTTGTTTCTCGTTGAATGTTTCGAAGATTCTTCGAAGCTCTCTTTTGAAGTTATCGAAGTTCGTGAACATAGCACGAGAGTTTTCGTCATAATTTTTTAGATACTTGCGTAGTGTTAACTTGAGTCAATGCTAAACTCTTCCTCTAAGAAATGTTGATGCGAAAATCGTTTTCTTGTTCGTTGAAACAAGATAGAAGATGAAGTAAATATTCATCTACATAAGCTAGTTCTTCAAGTCGATATAATCTTCATAATAAATGTTAGATTTGTTGACCCTAATTTTATCGTCTTCATCGATAGAAGGTCGACGTAGTGCTATAGAGCTATTGCTCGAGATAGAGACGCGTTGATCTAATATAAACATTCTTTTAGATGTTCAAAGTGTTACGTTGCTATTTGGCGATCTAGGATATTAAAGAGAGTTGTGCTTTGAAGAGATTTGTAAACGTCTTTAGGCAATGCAAGCAATTACTTGGTAACAAGAGGTTGCAACTTCTAGTAGTCGTAACAATAAATCAAGACTTAAGATAAATTAAACACGATTCATAAGGAAGTCGTATTTGGAGATCTATATATATTAATGAGATTTTTTCTTTGTTCGTCTTGCTCGTTCGTCGAGCAAAGCGAGCATGCCTTGTTCGTCTTGCTCGCTCGTCGAACAAAGCGAACATGCCTTGCTCGTCTTGTTCGTTCATCGAGTAGAACGAGCATGCAAGTAGTCGTATCCTATGCTACGCCTAAGCGTATCCCTTATATCGATACGTCTTTGCTAGGCTCGTAACACTAAATTTAATATTAATTTAAATCAAATTTACGCAAATATTTAAAAAATTATAACAAAAATTCTCGTGCAATATTTACAAATTTCAACAATTTCAAAAGAGAATTTCGAAGAATCTTCGAAACATTTAACAAAAAACAAACTACAAAAAGAATAATTTAGCACTTAATTTAACAAATCTTTGCAATAGATTACGTAACAAGATTTCAAAAATATATTAATTTTATTAAATAAAACAATATTGTACTTATAATAATGTTTCGACAAAATTTTAAGAACAATTTTAACAACAAAATTATATAAGATAACAAAATTATTAGCAATATATTTAATCTTATCGAAGTAATTATTGATCTTAACAACAAACTATAAAAAAGAACTATAAAAAAGCAATACAATTAATTTTACAAAAAAACAAAAACTTTCTTTAAATTAACAATCGAATATTAGCAAAGAGAATTTTGTTTTAATTAAAAGTACAATAATGCAAACTATTGTAAATCTATATTTATAAAATTGAATTTTATTTAACAATACAAAGAGAAGAACTTTAGAAAAAAGCAAGATAACAAATTTCAAAAAACGTGCTATTTATATAGCAAATCGAATTACTTTGCAAGATATTATTAATTACAAAACTTAACAAATTGTCGACAAATCAATATTATATTAAGAAAGATATTTAATAGTTAAAACAATATTAGAGAGCAAATTCATATAGAGACAAATATTTCTAAAATTAAATCGAACAACAATTATTATCTAATAGAGAATTCAAATTAGTTATAAAAAGTTCTAGATAAAATATTATTAGACAAGATACTTGTATTTATGCAAAAAGTTAATTAAGTACTTTAAAAAACTATTAAATCTTATGATTTAGTTATTAACTTAAACAAAAAATATAACTAAAAGAATTTTTACAAATATATAGAAAATATTACAAATTATCTCGAGACTTTAGTTAATTTATCGAAGATTATAAACAAATACAAGAAGAAGCTAAAAAACAATATTATAATAAAAAACAATATATTTGATAAAATTAAGAAACAACTAAATCTTATAGTATATATAGATTTTAATTAAACTATATATTATAACAATATATGCTAAACTTATCTAGAAGACAAGCAAGAAATTAATTAATTTTCGAAGAAGTTAAAGCTAACAATTTAGCAATAAAAGAAAGTTTAGTATAAATAGACGTTTAAAACAAAAGTTATAGCACAAAAACAAAGAAAAGTTTAAATTTCTTAATAAAAAGTATATTAGAGAAATATAATATATTAGTTTAGCAATAGCAACTAAATTTTATAACATATGCATAATATTTTATTTTATTAATTAATATTAACATTCATTAATTTATCGCAATAATTAATTTTAATATAATAGATAATTTTATAATTAAAGCTTTTGTAGAAAGAGAAGAGTATTTTACTTAGAAGAAATCTAACGCTTACAATCTAGTAACTCTAAATACAAATTTGTTACTTGTAAGAAATAAAAAAATAAACAATGAAATAAAATTATTATCGATAGCTATTTAGCAATATTACAAAAAACTAATCTTTAATATAATAAGAATAATTATTTATAATAATATTCTAAAAATATCTTAATTAAAGTAGCACAATTTAGAAGTTAACTAAAATATATAAGTACTTAGATTTGCGCAATATAATTACGCAATTTATATTTAATCTATATATTAATAACGTTTAATAATAAATAAAAGATTAAGTCGAAATTTAATTGCAAGTAGCAAGCTTATATTTTTGCAAAAAAACAATTTAATAAAATTTAACTTAACAAATATTAACAAAAATTAGTTAGATTACAAAGTTAAAGTAAATAAAGAAGATTAAAAATTTTCTAAGACTTCTAAATTATCTAATATAGTAAGAAAATTGCTAAAATATATATTATAAATATACAACAATTAAAAGTATTTATTTTAGAAAAAGAAAATAATTAAGATTTTATTTAAATATTAACTATAAAATTACAAGATTAAACTTAAATTAGACAAGCAATTTAAATTTGAATTTATATATACTTTATTTGAAAAAAAGTTAGAAATACTTTGCAAATATGTAGCAAAAAACAAAAAAAAAGAATTTATTAAAAAATCTTAATTATAAACAAAATACTCGATTCTCTTTATACTTAAAAAGAACAAAACTCTTTATCTATATATTAATTATCGAAAGCTAAACAATATTACAATAAAAAATCGATATTTACTATTTAATATTAACAAGCTTCAAAATTAATTGTTCGAAGCAAAATATTTCATTAAACTAAACTTACAAGAAACGTACAATTAAATTAGAATAAGAATAAAAAAGAAATAAAAGACAATTTTTCGTACACAATATAAATTATACAAATATATAGTAATGTTATTCGAATTTACGAATGCTTTGACAACGTATTAGAAAATAATTGTTACGCTAGTATTTTTACAAAGAAATATTAAAGAAAATTATAGTATTAAAGAGATTTATAGACGTCTTTAAGCAATGTAAGCAATTACTTGATAACAAGAGTTGCAACTATAAATAATCTTATATTCAATAAATTTTTATAAGTAATTTAATAAATTAAAGTAACAATAAGTAAAGACTTAAGATAAATCGAACACAATTTGTAAAAAAGTCGTATTCGAAGATCTATATATTAAAAAAGATTTTTCTTATTCACTTAGTTTGCTATTAAGTATGTCGAGCATTATTTGCTTAGCTTGTTGTTAAGTATATCGAACATTATTTGCTTAACTTGCTATCGAGTATATCGAGCATTGCTTGTCTTGTTAAGTTGTCAAATATACAAATAGTTGTGCTTTGTGCTATATATTGCGTTGTAGATTATATATTATATTGTTTCGAACTAGACTCGTAATACTATTTCTTTTCTTAAATTTTTTTTGTCTTAAAAGTTATTGTCTCTTCTATTATATCTTATTAGCAACAAAGTTGTTTTCGTCTTGTATTCGAAATCTAACGCTACAATATACTAATAGATTTTGTCTACAAATATTGCTCTCTCTTTAGTTATTCTTGTATCGCAATAAAAGACTTGTTATCTTATCTAAAGTATTTAAAATATTTTTGTGCTAGCAAACTATGCGTAAACATATTGTAATTTTTTCTTACTTATAATAGAAAAGATCTTTTTGTTAAAATTGTTAAAAATAAAGCTTTGTTAACAATTGTTATAACTTAATTGCTACAAAATAAGAAGATTTTGAAGAAAATTATATTAGTAATTCGAGAAAGCGACTTGTCAACTTTAAGATACGAATATCGCTATTATAGCTTAAGACTAGCTAATAGCTAATCTTTGATTACAATAGTGATATTCTTTTATTAACAACTTTATAGTTTATATTTACTTTGTTTCGTTGAAACATATATTTAATATTACGAAATATAATTTTTGTTGTAACTCTAGTAATGTATATTGCAATTTTAATTGTCTCGTTTAACTATTATTGTGCGCATTTTAAGCAATTCTTTATAAATATATATCGTCTATAGATTATTCTTGGGCCAAAATTTGCTTATATTAGTCTAGATTAGTCTAAATCTAACTTATATATATATTTTGACATGCTTTTTACAAATAAACAAATTTGTAACTTGATAATTTCATTTATCGCTTCTTAAATTCTGCTTTACATAGCTTAATTTGCTCGAACTCTATCTATATATATAACGATCTCTTTGCTCATATAAATATTGTAATTCGACAACTTAATCTTTTTTTTGTTTTTATATTTAGAAAATTGATTTAAATTTAACTTAAATTTAATTAAGATCTTGTCTAAATATGTTAGATTACATAATAGCGCGTTGTAAATTACTACTATTAAATTAAATTTAACGCGTATGTATTTTGCGTTAGTAAGCTCTTAGATTTTTGATAATAATCTTAAATATTATTATCTACTTCTTTCTTTCTTATTATCTTTTTATTAGTTCAATTTTTAAGAATCTATTTATCAAGAATTTACAATAACATCTTATTTATTTGCTTTCAATTTTAATTATAACAAAATCTCAAAAGTCTAAACGCAAACGTATGCGAAAAAAATATACTCTCTTAATTACTTAAACATTATCAAGAACTTTCTTAACAAAGTCTTATAACTTGTTTGCTAACACAATATTACTTCAAAAACGTATTAAGCGTATTTTTATTTTATAATAATATTTACTTAGAAACGAACAAACATTAATTGTAATTTGCAAAAGAAATTTCGAAACTTAATAAAAATTGTTAATTATTTTATATTTATCGAACATCTTAATAAAGATACAATTACTTACGTCAATAACTTCAATATTAAAGTCGTAATAAGAAAAGAGTTTTAAAAAAAAAAAAAAAAAAAAAAAATTACAACGCTAATCTCTAAAAGTTTTTTGTGTTAACAAGTTTCTTCTTTGCTTCTTTTAGTTTTTTTTTGTCTCTTTACTCTTCTTTGTTTTGTTCACTCTTTATTAGTTCGTTTTATAACTCGTATTAAGCGAATTCGAATTTAATTGCATTTTATCTCAAATAAAGATATTTATACTTTTATATAAGCTTACAACTAAATAACTTTTTATAATTGTCTTTGATATCGACTTGCAATTTAGCAATTTTTTTGAACTTTCTTGTTGTTTAATTGCAAACGCGCAATATCTTTATAGACAAAGTAAACTAAATTTTGATATATATTATATTGAAAAAATTATATAGATTAATTGAAGACAATAATTTGCGCAATAGAGTTTGTTAAATTTAATAAATAAATAATAATTATTTTCGAATTCTAGTTTAAATACAAGATAACATAAATAAATTAATTTCTTGCTTTTGTATTATAATTCAATTAGAGAACAAAAAGCGCATTTTTTTTTATCGATATTAATTTTAAAAATAATTTGTTTAATCTTCTTTCTCTTGACGTCTTTAAATTAACGAAAACTTTATTATATTATTTAGCAAAGTTGTCGAAGAAAACTAGTAGAATTAATTAATATATTACAATATTCTTTATATATTATATTTTTAAAATTAACATTGCATTGTTCTAGACTTAAAGCGCTTTGCGTTCGAACATTTAAAGCTCAATAATAAAAAGAAGTTAACAATCTCTTTATTTTTATCGAAGAAAATCAAGAAAAAAAAAGCCAAAAAAAGATAATTAGCGATATTTTAGATAAAAAGAAGAATTAATTATCTAAACTTAAGTTTTCAATTAAAGAAATTAATACAAAAGTAAAGATTATCGATATTAAAGAATTAAAACCAAATAATAAGAACTCGCAAGATAAAAATATAAAAAAAAAACAATAATTAATTTAAAAATATAAACATCGAGTTAATATATTATTTTCTTATTTATGCATAAAAATTAACGCAAATCTTAGATTTAAAGTAACTTAAAATTTCTAGCTATACAAATATAGAATCAATAATATTTAATTACGCATTATTTAATTTATATCTATAGTTTCAATTACAATTAATAGTAAAGTTAAGTATTACTTGCTAAGTATGCTACTATTATATTTTATTAACAATAATTGATTGCTTTTTTTATCGCGATAATTAACGCAAATAAAGATAATCTATATAGAGAACTCGTAGAAAACAAAATAATTTTAAGAAAATAATTTTTATTAATTTAACGAACAATTGAAAGATTAACAATACTTATGTGCAAATTATAGAGATTATTGTTGCTATTATCTTTCGATATTAGTTATAAATTCGATAGCAAAAGATTCGAAATAAGTAAAAGCAAAAGTTTACTATTTGTCTTTATTGTTTTTTTAAAGTATCGAAGTTTTCTCTTTGTTCTTTAGCAAATATTCTTTATTCTTAATTAAATATATATCTTTATTAATCGAATTTTAAGTTTTACGAAATTCGTTTTATTAACGACTTTATTATCTTTTTTATTTCGAAAATTAACATTAATAATTGATATTAAGTTAAAGTTAAGTTTGTTAATTTCAAAAGTCTTAACATTATACTTATAGAGTTTTACAATTTTTTTAAGAATTTTAACGTGCAATTATCGCAAGTATTAAAAAATAAACTTAAAATTGTTCGAAATCTTAATATTAAGCTATCGAAACAAACGTCTACTAATTAATTAATTTAATATGAAACTTTATTTTTGACAAGTATCTCTATCTAGTTGTTGACAATCTAGAACTTATAAAAATTGCGTTTAAAAAATAAATTTATAAATTTATATATATATAACTTTTAAAAAAAGAAAAAGACAGTTATAGAGACAAAGAAAATTGTTTATTTATATTGTGAATTTTTTATAATTAACAAATCGCATAATGTAAAAAATCTTCGAAAAAAACTATAAAAAATAATAGATTTTATAAAGAATGTTAAATCAATATATCCATTTTAATTTGCAATTTTGTTAGAAACAATTATTAGCTTTAACTCTATTAATATTGTAACTTTTTTTAAAATTGCAAGCTTTAAGTCTTAAAATTTCTTCAAATATCTTTATTACAATTTTCGATTAATTGATTTACAATTTATAAAGAAAACTATCAAAAGATATTGAGATATTAAGACGAAAAAATCGACAAAAGAAGTAAACAAAGTAATTTAAGTCTTTGCAAAACTTTTGTTTTATATTTTAATTTAATATTATAATAAAAGTTTTTAAAGCAAAAAACGTCTTGTAAATCTTAAAAATCTTATATAATTATCAATTATTGCAAAATTCTTAAAAGAATATCTTGCAATATACGATTTAATAATTGACTCTTAATTTAAGACAAAAATAAAATAACTTGAAAATTTACAAATTAAATAAAATTAAAATTAGCACATTTAAGTTTATCTTCGACAACATTTGACAAAATTAAAATCGTTAAAAATTAAGAGTGGTTTTAACGCAACTTATCTTCTTCGCGTTTGTAGCAATCTTTTTTATTTAATCTTTGTTATCTTTATTGTTTTTAAGAATATAATAAAGTAAACTAATATAAACGTCGAAAGAGTTTGCATAAATCGAGTTATTAACTAACTAAAAAATAAGTGTTCTTTAATAAACTTTTAGTTACAAATTATTTGTAACGTATTAAAACTTGACGCAATTAAAATGCTTTTTAAAAAGCATCTTAATATTTTAAATCTTATAATATTCTCTTTCTCTAAGATAAATCTTGTAGTAAAATGCGTAAATTAATATCTTATCTTAATCTCTTTATTTCTTAGAATCGAAATCTTCTTTATTCTATATATTAAGCATATTGTTTAATATACTTTGTAATTAATAAGTACTAACTTCTTTTACATAATATATTTGTAAATATCGCACATTAAATCGCAAGTCTCGAATATATTATAACAATTTATTGAAGCGCGAGCTAGCAATAAATGCTTTTATACTAAAGAAAAATATAAAAATCGAAAAGCTTTTAAATTAAAGTTAACTAAATATTCTTATTAAGATAACTAAAATTATAAGAACAAGCTTAAATTTGTAGCAAACTACAATAATTATTCTATGCAAATTACTTTACAATCTTAAGCTTAACAAGTAAATACTTAAATACGCTTATTGTTAAGATAATATTAATTAGATAACTTACTATATTATTTATGCGAAAACGAGAATCGAACGCGTAATTAGTTAAAAATAAAAAGTTAGAACATACTTTATTGCTAAGATATTTAAGACAATAAATGCAATAAAGAGTCGAAGAAGCAAAAATATTAATAAAATTAATAGTACAACAATTGCGTCTATCGATTTACGAGAGAAGTAAAAAATTAATTTAAAATAAAGTAAATGTGTTCTCTTTAACTTAAACAATAATAATCGATTTTATTAATTGTATTTAATGTTATTACTTTAAGCTTTCTTTATTTACAATATAATTGTAAATAAGATTTACTATTAAACGTTACGTTTTAAATATATTTATAAGATAGACTATATTTATAAGATAGACTATATTTATAAGATAGACTATATTTATAAGATAGACTATATTTATAAGATAGACTATATTTATAAAATAGACTATATTTATAAGATAGACTACATTATTAAAATTACGTCGAATTAGCAAAAAGAAGTTTAAATATAATCTAGCAAAATAATTTTAAAAACTAGGCATCAAAGTTTTATTGCTTAAATAGTAGCTTTAACAATAAGAAACGCAATTTCTTTAATATTTCAAATTAATCTTTTTTAATTTTAAAGAGATCTACGTTTATAGCGCGTTTTTCAAAAATCAAACATACGATCTTCGAACATCTATAAATACTTAAATTTATATATTGTTTTAACAATTCTAGTTAAGTTTTTTAAGAAACTTGAATCTACTACTTGAATTAATATTATTTTGTAAATATTTTTTATTTGTAATTAAAATTTAAATTAAATTTTGATTGAATTTTGATTAATTTAATTTTAACTATTTATTTTGCATTCTAGCGCGTCAAAGTATTTTTATAAATATATTTTTGTTTTCATTTATTATTTAAATGTTCTTTGTAATTCGACTTCTTAATATATAATATCTATTTCGAAGTCTTCATTATTTGCGTTAATTCTAAGAAAACTTATAATAAATAACAAGTTTTTTAATATTGTTATTTTGTTAATACTTGATATTTTGCAACAAGTTAATACTTAAATTGTAAATTGCTATTTTTGCGCTAACTTTAATGCGTATATATTTTGTCTTAATAAATTTACAATTATTTAATTATAATTTTGATATTTATAGTTTGTTTATACTTTTCTTATTATTACATTTCTTAAGACATTATTTATTAATATCTTATTATAATATTACTTGTAATAATTTTCGACTTTATTAACAAAAATAATATATATATTTGAACTAAAGCATTTGTTAAGCAAGTTTTTATTTTATTTTACAAGTATATTGTTAAGCGATCTTTTATTTAAGTATTAAAGTTTGTTTAACAAAACAATATTCTTTTAAAGTCTAAAAAAACAACGTTTATCTTAAAATAATATTCGAGTCAAAGTACGTAAACTTCGTTTATATTTTGCAACAAAAATCTTAGAATTTTATAAAGATTTTTGAGTACTCTATATTTATTAAACGTCTTAATGAAGATACAATTATTTACGTCGATAACTTCAATATTAAAGTCGTAATAAGAGAAGAGCTCGCAAAGAAAATAAAAAAATAAAATTACAACATTAATCTTTAAAAGTATTCTTGTTACGAGTCGCGTACTAATAAGTACTATTCGTCGCGCATCGTTCTTCACAAGGCAATTAAAAAGAGAAAATCTATTGACAAGATCAAGATGATTAAGATGACTTAACTCTTAAACATCTTGAATTCGAATTAAAGTAATTAAGATAATTAAAGCCTTAAACACCTTAAACATCTTAAATCTTAAATGATGAAAAGATATATAGCTTTCGAACGCGATCTTTTTATGAATCGTATTCAATTCATTTTAAGTCTTTACTTATTGTTACTTTGATTCATTGAACTATTTGTGAAAATTTATTAAATATAAGATTGTTTATAGTTGCAATTCTTGTTATCAAGTAATTGCTTGCATTGTTTGAAGACGTCTATAAATCTCTTCGATAACATAATTCTCTTTAATACTTTTTACGAAAGTACTAGCGTAACACTTTGAACATTCTAAGAATGTTTGTATTAAACTAATGCGTCTTTATTTCGAACAATAGCTTAACAACATTACGTCGACTCTTTATTAAAGAAAACGACAAAATAAAAATTAACAAACTTGACGTCTATTATGAAGATCGTATCGACTTGAAGAATTAACTTATGCAAATAAATATTTATTTCATTTTTTATCTTGTTTCAACGAACAAGAAGACAATTTTCGCATTAACATTTCTTAGAGAAAGAGCTTAACATTGACTCAAATCAAACTTACGCAAATATTTGAAAAATTATGACAAAAATTCTCGTGCGATGTTTACGAATTTCGATAATTTCAAAAGAGAGCTTCGAAGAATCTTCGAAACATTTAACGAAAAACAAATTGCAAAAAAAGTGATTTAACACTTAATTTAACGAATTTTTGCAATAGACTACGCAACAAGATTCTAAAAATATGTTAATTTTATTAAATGAAATGATATCGCACTTATAACAATGTTTCGACAAAATCTTAAGAACAATCTTAAGAACGAAATTATGCGCGATGACAAATTCATTAACGACATGTTCGATCTCATCGAAGTAATTATCGATTTTAACGATAAACTATATAAAAGAGTTATGAAAAAACAATACAATTAATTTTATAAAAGAACGAGAATCTTCTTTAAATTAACGATCAAATATTAGTAAAGAGAATTTTGTTTTAATTAAAGATATAATAACTCAAATTGTCGTAAGCTTGTATTTATAAAATTAAATTTTATTTAACGACGCAAAAAAAAGAATTTTAGAGAAAAGCAAGATAACAAATCTTAAAAAACGTATTATTTATATAACAAATCGAATCACTTCGCAAGAGATATTAATTACAAAACTTAATAAATCGTCGACAAATCAATGTTATGTTAAGAGAGATATTTGATAGTTAAAATAACATTAGAAAGCAAATTGACACAAAATTGAACATTCTCGAAATTAAATCGAACGACAATTATTATTTGATAAAGAATTCAAATTAGTTATAGAAAGTTTTGAATGAAACATTATTAAGCAAGACATTCGCATTTACGCAAAAAGTTAATTAAGCACTTTAGAAAACTATTAAATCTTATAGCTTAGTTATTAACTTAAACAAAAAGTATAATTAAAAGAATTTTCACAAATGCATAAAAAACATTACGAATCATTTTAAGACTTTAGTTAGTTTATCGAAGATCGTAAACGAATGCGAAAAGAAATTAAAAAGCAATGTTATTACAAAAAAGAACATATTTGACATTACAATGAAACAATTGAATTTTATAATATACGCAAGTCTTAATTGAACAACTTGTTACAATAATTTATGTTAAATTTATCTAAAAGAAAAGAACGAAATTAATTGATTTTCTAGAAAGTTAAAGTTAACAATTTAGCAACAAAAGAAAGTTTAGCGCAAACAAACGTTTAAAGTAGAAGTTACAACATAAAAGTAGAGAAAAGTTTAATTTTTTTTTAGTAAAGAGCATATTAAAGAAATGCAATATATTAGCTCAACAACAACAACTAAACTTAATAGCGCACGTATAATGTTTTATCACATTAATTAAAATTAATAATTGTTGATTTACAACAATGATTCATTTTAATGCGATAAATAATTTTATAACTAAAGCTCTTGTAGAAAGAAAAGAGTATTTTACTTAAAAGAAATTTGACGCTTACAATTTAATAATTGTAGATAGAAATTCATTATTCGCAAAGAATGAAAAAGTGAACAAAGAAACGAAACCATTATTGATAATTATTTAACAACATTACAGAAATTAATTTTTAATATAATAAAAATAATCGTTTATAATATTGTTTTAGAAATGTCTTAATTAAAGCAACACAATTTAAAAGTCGACTAAAATACACGAATACTTAAATTTACGCAATGTGATTACGCAATTCACATTCAATTTACGCATTAACAACGTTCGCTAATAAATAAAAGATTAAGTCGAAATTCGATCGCAAGTAGCGAGTTTGCATTCTCGCAAAAAAACGATTTAATGAAATTCGATTCAATAGATATCGACGAAAGTTAACTAAATTACAAAGTTAAAATAAGTAAAAAAAATTGCGAATCTTCTAAGAGCTCTAAACTATTTAATATAGCGAAAAAATCGCTAAAACACATATTATAAATATATAATAATTAAGAGCATTTATTTCAAAAAAAAACGATTAAGATTTTATCTAAACATTAATCGTAAAATTACAAGATTAAACTTAAATCAAACAAGCAATTTACGTTTGAACTTATATATGTTTTATTCAAAAAGAAGCTAGAAACTCTTCGCGAATACTTGACAAAAAACAAAAAAAAAGAATTTATAAGAAAATTTCAATTATAAGAAAAATACTCGATTCTCTTTGTATTTAAGAAGAACGAAATTCTTTGTTTATGTGTTAATTATTGAAAGCTAAACAATATTACGATAAAAAATTAATATTTACTATTTAACATTAGCGAACTTTAGAATCGATTGTTCGAAGCGAAATATTTTATTAAATTAAATTTACAAAAAGCGTACAATCAAATTAAAATAAAAATAAAGAAAGAGTAAAAAATAACTTTTTGAATACGATATAAATTGTACAAATACATTAATAATGTCGTTCGAATTTACGAATGTCTCGACAACGTATTAAGAAATAATCAATAATGCATTACGACAATATCTAAATCAATTTGTCATAATATACTTGAACGACATCATAATTTACTTAAATATTTTTAAAAAACATATGAATTATGTTTTTAAAGTACTAAAATGTTTAAATAAAAAAAATCTACTTTTCAAATTAAAGAAATGCGAATTTTATCGAAAAGAAATTGATTTTCTTGAATTTGTTATTGAACGACATGAAGTACACATAAATCTTAAAAAGCTACGAACAATTAAAGAATAAAAATCATCTATTAACGTTAAGAAAGTTTAATTCTTTTTAGACTTTATAAAGTACAATAAAAAGTTTATTAATAATTACTTTGTTAACGAGATATTATTGACGAATTTTACGAAAAAGAAAACGTCATAAAGATAAAAATTAATAAAAAAAAAATTATTTCAAGATCTTAAGCTAAAATGCTTAAAAAAATTAATATTAAAGATGTACAATTTACGATTGTTAAACAAGATTAAAATTAACGCATTAAATTTAATTATCGATGCATGCTTTAATTAAAAGCATAAAGACATATAACACTTAATAATATATTTTTCGAAAAAACTTTCGTTAATCAAATAAAATTACGATATTTACAATAAGAAGTTATTCGCTATTGTAGTTTTTCTAAAATTATGAAAAGTATATATCGAAGAATTATTAAAATTTACGATTCTTATAGATCACAAAAATCTTTTACATTTTACTATTATTAAACAATTTAACAAAACACAAATGCGATAATTAAAGTGACTCGAACAATACAAGTTTAAAATACAATATACATTAGACAAAAATAACGACAAAGCAAACGCACTTAATAGAAAAAATAATTATATAGAAACGAAGAAATCGTTTAATTACAACATACTTAAAGTTAACAAAGACGAATCATTATTAGCAAACAAATACAAGATGAATGCTATTTTACGAATACTTAGAAACAATATAGAAGAATTTTTAATAAAGAAATGTAAACTCTAGATATTTATCGACAAAAATGAACAAATGTATAAAGAAACATTATGATAAATCGTTACAAAAGCATTTAAAAGTGATCAAAATTCTTTAGCTTTTACGTTAGCATTGTTAGTTTTTTTAAATAAGACAAGTTGTCGAAACATATATTAAACGATGTCTTAATTGTTAGCAAAACAAACATAATACACATGCGAATTATGACGAAATTCAATATTGAAAATTATTTGAGTCGTTATGAAATAAAGTTACAATAAACTTTATTATTAAGTTGCTTAAATCGACGAATTTAGCAATTGAAAACAAATATAATTCGATATTAATAATGATTAACAAACTTATTAAGTATTCATATATTATTGCATGCAAGAAGAAGTTTATAGTAAAACAACTAAAATACATTGTATTAAATCGATTTATACGATATTATAATATACTCAAAGAATTAATTAATAATAGAAACAAGCTCTTTACGTCTAATTATTGAAAGACACTTTTATTGATGTTAGAAATAAGACTTAGAATATTCATTGTCTATTATTCGATTACGAATAATTAAATAGAGCGAACAAATTAAAGTTTAAAGCAATATCTAAGACATTACGTCAATAATACTCACAACAATTAAGTATTACTTCTATTTATAATTTAACTAGCATTGAATGCAAAGATTTCGAATACCATTAAAATAACTTTATTCTTCGTCAATTATAACAAAGAATTTAATCTCTTTAAGAAAGAACGAAAGCATCTATTAGCTCAATTAGTTATCGAAAAGATAACGACATTAAAAAAGATATATGACAACATTTTAAAGATGCAAAAGAAGTCGATTAAATATTAAAACAAGAAACGAAAAACGACATCTTAACTAAAAAAAAATATATATATATATATATTTTTTTACGAAAAATCTTAAAACAAGAAAGTTAAACAAGAAATTATATTATGTCAAAGTCGATTCGTTTCTCATTAAGAAAACAAAGAAATTAATTAATTACGAACTCGACTTACTTAAGAATGTCAAAGTATTTTTAATATTTAATATTTTATTGTTGAAATCAATGAATTCAATTACGTCTTTATAGAACACATTTTATTTTTATTTACAAGAAGAGAAACAATATAAGATTGAGAAAATTCTACAATAGAAAATTTAAAAATATTTTATCAAATAAAAAGAATATTTTATTTTCGAAAACACATAAAAGTCATTCAAGAATTTGAAGAAGTGCTTTGACAAACTACGACGATTTCGTTAGCGACAAAATCACTCATAAGAGTCGACAAAGCATTAAGAAATAAGAAAGCGAACAATGAAGAATCTATAATAGTATTAAATAGAACTTTGAGCGTCTCTTTACTACATTTAATTTCTTTCTTGTCGTTTTCAATTTTTAGAATGTTTTTCGACTTCGCATTACTTATATTTTTCAAACGACAAAGTTAATGTTTTCTTTATTTCGTCTTTCGCGCAATTCTTAGACGCAACTTTATTATTTTATTATCTAGCTTTTTAGTCTTTTAAATAGCTTCATTTATTTTTTGATAATTAAAAATTAAATCACATTTTCGATTCTTTCGATAACACTTTTTACACTTGAGATATTTTTTATTTATTCGACAAGATACATCAAATAAGACGCAAATTCAACAAAGACGCATTGTGAGAAAAAGTATTTATAGCGACGATTAACAACGAAATTGCGACGTTGTTTAATAATTAACTTGATTAATATAATAAAAAAGAATGAATGATTTCGAAACGAAAATTCTTGAAGAGAGAAAATAGTGTTACGAATCGCGTACTAATAAGTATTATTCGTCGCGCATCGCTCTTCACAAGACAATTAAAAAAAGAAGATTTGTCGATAGAATCAAAATAATTAAGATGACTTGATCCTTGAACATCTTGAATTCGAATTAAGATAATTAAGATAATTAAAATCTTAAATATCTTAAACATCTTAAATTTTAAATGATAAAAAAATATATAGCTTTCGAACGCGACTTTCTTATGAATTGTGTTCAATTTATCTTAAGTCTTTACTTATGATTACTCTAGTTCATTAAATTATTTGTGAAGATTTATTAAACATAAGATTGTCTATAGTTGCAATTCTTGTTATTAAATGATTGCTTGCATTGTCTAAAGACGTTTACAAATCTCTTCAATAGCATAACTCTCTCTAATATCTCTTACGAAAGTACTAGCGTAACAATTCTTTATTAATAGATTTCTTCTTCGCTTCTTTTAGCTTTCTCTTCGTCTTATTTCTCTTTTTTATTTTGTTCTTTTTTTATTAGTTTGTTTCCAAGTTTGCGTTAAACAAGTTTGCAATCAATTGCATTTTATTTCGAATAAAACTATTTATACTCTTGTGCAAACTTAGAACTAAATAGCTTTTTACAATTATATTTAGAATTTGTTTGCAATTTAGCAATTTTTGTTTAAATTCTTTTTAAGTTCGACTTCGAATGCGCAATATTTTTTGCAACAATTAATTAAGTTTTAAAATACTATATATCAAATAAATTTATTGCTTTATTTAAGAACAACAATTTGCGCAACGAAATTATTACAATTAATGTATATATCGAAATTATATTAAAGTTTAATATGAATTACAAGACAATACAAGTAAATTAATTTCTTGCTTTTGTATTGTAGTCTACTTGAAGAACATAAAAAACGCAAAAACATTCGATTAATATTAATTTTAAAAATAATTTGTTTAATTTTCTTTTTTTTTAATGTTTTCGAATTAACGAAAATTTTGTTATATTGTTTAGCAAAGTTGTTGCAAAAAACTATTAGAGCTAGTTAATATATTATAACATTCTTTTTATTTTTTATTTTAAAACTAATGTTGTATTGCTCTAGACTCGAAGTTGTTTATCTTTAAATTCTTAAATTTTTAAACAACAAATAGTTAATAATTATATTATCTTTTTTTAAGAAAGTTAAGCAAAAAATATATTAAGAAATGTTGTCAATAATATCTTGAATAGTCGAAATAACAATTAATTTAAGCTTAAGATTGCAATCGAAATTAATAAAAAAAAAGAATTATTCTTATTGTCGCACTAGATACAAAATAAAAGAACAAAAGTATTAAGAAAATCAAGAAAGATAAAAACGATAAAGCGCAAAACAAAGATTTATATGTTAAGTTAAAACATTACTTCTTTGTTTACGCATTAAGATTAACTTAATTACTAGAGTTAAGACGACGTAAATTCGTCAACTTTGTTAACATTTTGTTAACAATATATAAAAGCGCGCTATACATTTTATAAAATTAGTTTCTACAAAAATTAATAAAAAAGTTATATAATTATTGTTAAGTATATTGTTGCTTATCTTTATTAATAATGTTTGATTATTTAATTTATAATTAAAGTATATATAAACATTTAAGATCTTTGTGACGTTTCTATAAAAAACGAGATAAATTTAGAGAAAATAACACATATTGATTCAATTAATAATATAAAGATTAATAATATTTATCTATAAACAATCGAAGCGATCGCTATTGTTATTCTTTAAATTTATTTATAGCGTTAATTAAAAAATATTCTATTTAAGTAAAAAACGAAGTTCGCTATTTATTGCTATTGTTTCTACTAAGCATTTAAGATTTTTACTTGTTTTTTAGCTAACACTTTTGATATTTAATTAAACATTTATTCGTGCAAACTTAACTTCAATTATTATAATTATTGTCTTATTAAAAAATCAATCTTATTTTTAGTTTTAAAAGTTAATACTAGCGATTAACATCGAGTTATTATTAAGATTATCGATTTAGCAAAGCTAGATATTACGCTTCTACATCTTTATAAGTTGTTCAAAAAATCTAAAATAAAACTTTTAATCAAATTAAGAAATCAACTTTAAATAATTTAAGATTTTTAATATTTTCTTATTTAAAAGCTTAGCAATTAATTATTTTAAATAAAAAAAAATTAATTTCGAGAAACATTACAATATAGGTGTTAATACTACGTTATAACAATAAATTATTTAGAACTTTTAGAAATCTTATATTTACAACAAGATTATTAATATTTACAATTACTTCTTGTAGAAAAATACAAAGAGAACAAGAAAAATACAATAAATTAATTGTCTTCTTTGCGACTTCTTTAATGTTAATAAATTCTATAACGTCAAGATTTCAAGAAAAGAATTTAAAAAGTTTAACAATAAACAAAGAACAACAAATCGAAGTTTTAATTTTAGCAAACATTTTTATTCAAAATTAATTAATATTTTGTTTCTATTATTGTTGCTAATTATAATAATATTGCGAATTCTTAAACGCACTTGAGTCTCGAAGCATTTGTATTACGTTTCTTAGCTAATTATAATAAAAACAATAAAGAAAACTATTAAAAAGCATCAAGTAATTATTAACAAAAAAATTAAAAAAGAAACAAATATATTTAGTTAACTCTTTGCGAAGATTGTGCTTTGCGTTATTATTTAATATTACAAAAAAAGTTGTTAACTCAAGAATTGCTTAATTAAGTTTAAAAAATTGTATTAAAAATTGTTTTTGTTTTATTTTCGAATAATCTTGTATTAACTATAAATAATTTATAATTAAATAAAAGAATATGCGCTTACAATAGCTTAAAGAATTGCAATTTATCTAAATTAAAATTGTTACAAACAAATTTATTCTTAACAATATTTAAAGAAATTAACAACATTAGAATTCAAGAAAGTTTACAAAAAAGCTAGCTTGCTTTATATCTATAGCAATATATTGTTTGTAATCGAACGCAATATTAATTCTTTTAAGCAAGAAACAAAATAAACAAACGCTAAAACAAAGAGTGTGTGTATAAACTTAATTATTGATTAAACAAGAAATTATTGCTTCATAGCGAACTTTTATTTACGTCTTATTTAAAATATTTTAAAATAAAAAGTTATCAAATTGTTTCTTAAGTTATATCTTAATGCTTTAATATCTATTATGTTTTTGTTTCTCAAAATAACATTAATAATGGAACGTGTAAATTGATGTTTTAACTCAACTCTTTTATTTACAAAAATCAAAATGTTTGTTATCTTATAAATTAAGTATAGCGTTCGATATACTTTGTAATTAACAGACATTAACTTCTTATATATAGTTTCTTTGCAAACATCTTATATTGAGTCGATATATATAAATAAATTACAATAGTTAAGCAAAGCGCAACGTAATAATTGACATATTTATGCTTAAGAAGAATGTAAAAATTAACAAAATTTTAGTTTATAATTAACTAAATACTCTTATCTATATAACAAATCTTATAAAAACAATATTAAATCTTTAGCAAACAACAATTGCTATTATATTTAAATTTATTATTAAATTAAAAGTTAAGCAAATAGATTCTTAAGCTTGCTTATTATTAAGACAATATTAATAGAATATTTTATTGTGTACTTTATGCAATAGCAAGAATTAAACGCATAATAAATAAAAGATGGAAGATAAAGTTTAACTTTATTGTCTATGTATTTAAGACTATAAGTATCAAGAAAAAATAAAGAATTAAAGCTATTAAATAAAATAATACTTCTATAAATACGTTCATTAATATTAAGAATATGTAAGAAATTTAATAATAATAAAAGTATGTTTAGAATAAAGTAGCACAAAGCTTTTACAATTAAACGCAATATAATTACTATTAAGTATCTTTTAATTTATGCGCTTATTTTGTAATCTTGTAATTTAAGACAAGTCTTAATTAGATTTTAACTAAATCTAGCAAATCTAATTCTAAATATAAGTTTGTGTTTGTTTAATGCTTTTTCTTCTTTTATTTTATAGTATAATCTTGTATTTAAGTTAAATCTCGATTAGATTTCGATTAGATTTAGGAAATCTAATTCTAAATATAAGTTTGTGCTTGTTTAATGTTTCTTCTTCTTCTAATCTATAGTATAATCTTGTATTTGAGTTAAATCTTAGCTAGGTTTTAACTAGATTTAATAAATTTAACTCTAAATATAAGTTCGTGTTTGCTTAATACTTTCTCTTCTTTTAATTTATAGCATAATCTTATATTTAAGTCAAATCTCGACTACATCTTAATTAAATCTAGCAAATCTAATTCTAAATATAAGTTTGTGTTTGCTTAATATCTTTTCTTCGTTTAATTTATAGCATAATCTTGTAATCTAAATTAGATTTAGATTATTTAATTTAAAGAACTTGACATCTATAAACATTAGACATTGAGCAATAATAAAGCGTATTTTCTTATTTCAACATTGATTTTTTGTTAATATTAAGAGTTGCTTTAGAATCTAAAATACAAATAATTGTTTCGAACGCGTTTGAGCTCAAGCACTAATACATATAAAAACGATGCTATTATTAGAAAGAGACAATTGTTAATAATAGAAATTATATCTTATATAACTAATTAAATGTTGTCTAATTAGCACTTTAATTAATTATAAATTATAGTAATCTAATTGTTAGACTCAATTTATATAAGAATATTACAATAATAACTATCGATATTCGTCTTAATATTTAATTGAACGTAAATAGAAATTAGTATCTCTCTTACATTATAAGTAAAGCAATAAGATAAATTATATTACGAGTCTTCTTGTTTCTTTTTAAAATACTAGTTTATATACATCGCTATTAATTGCAATCTTGTAAGATTAACAATATTTCTTCTCTATAAGATTTAACGTTAAACTCGAGATTTTATAATGCAATTTATTGTTCTTGTTCGCAATTATCGATACGTAACACGCAAGTTATTCTAGAACGTCTTTCTTCTTGCTATGTCAATAATTTATATATAGTTGAAAATGTTATTAAAATTAGTAATCAAAGTATTATATTACGTACTTGCAATGCTTGCAATTTCGAAACAAAAAACAACGATAAACTAACGCAATATCTTGACAAGTGCTTAGTAATTCGAAAGAAAAAGCGTCAAAAAGAATCTAGATTTAAGATAAAAATAAAAGATAAATTAAAGAACAAAGCGTTATATTAATTACGCAATAGTCGTCTTAAACTTAAACAAATCGCAACAAAGACTAAGATATTAAATTTGTTAAATAAAATAATATATAACAAAGTTTTACAATCTTTTGAGTTAAATTAAAATTAAAAAAATTATTTTAATATACCTTTTACAAAGACTACAATTTGCAATCTTGCAATTTTAAAACAAAACAATATTATGAATTAAGATTAAATTCTTAAGATATTTAGTGATTTAATAAAAGGCAATTTGGCGATAGATTTGCAATCTATTGTCTTCTCTCTAATAATAGATAAGTATAATAAAGAGAAAAGAGTTAAAGAACTTAACAAGTCTATAGCTAAAAAAAATAATCGTCTTCGTTAATTTAAAGAAAGTATAACAATATATTTTAAAATTTCTTATATAATATATAATTTTTTTAAAATATTACGAACTAGAAATTCGCACAATAATTAATAAATTACAAAATTACAAAAAATACTATTAATATTTTCTAAATATACTTAAACTAAGCTTGTTAAACAAAATTTTAATTTAAAAGAAAATAAAACAAATATAAAGATTTATTTCGTAAAAAATTATATATAAAAATTATAAATATTGCAATATTTATATTTTAATAAATCTAAATATTTTTTATTAATTGCTTAAAAATATAATTATAAGATTAATCAATTAATTTGTTACTTTAATTAATAATATTATTTTTTATACTTATCTTAAGAAATTAGCAAAGCGCAAGAAAAAGAAAAAAACAATTATTAAATCGATAAATTCGATTCAATTTAACGAACGCTTTTGTCAAATTTCTAGATTTATTAACTTAAAAAAATTTAAGCATTTTAATAAAGTTTAACAATAAAGTAAAGTCGAACAAAAGACAATAATATCGCAACTTGTTTTTGCAATAAAATTTCTATTGCTAGAAAAACAAAATGCGACAATATATTGTGTTTAAACAATTATAAACTTCGTTATGTTCGCTCAATACATCTTATATAATAAGAACATATTAAATTACTTAAAGTATACACTATATTGAATTAATAATTTAAAAACAATTTTTGTCAAATATCGATTGCAAAATATTACGCACAACAAAAACAACAAAAATAAAACATATTTTAATATTTTTAAGCTTTATATCTTAACATATTATATAGCTTTTATTCGACTATTTAATAATGCTTAAAATTTTAATATTTTTTACAAAAAACGATATATAAGTTCTTGTTAGAGCAATTCTTTTCAAAAATAAACAAGACAAAAAGCTAAAATACACAAATATTATAAAAGATATAATATTATATTTAAAAACTTAAGTAATATTTATTGCAAAATGAAAGTTAAAAATAAATATTACAATATTAAGTCGAAATTTAACAAATTTGTTAATAACGTTTAATCTTAACAATTACAACAATACATAACTTATTAATCTAGATTATAACAATTAACATTAACAAAAAGTTAAAAGACTTGTTATTAAAAGTTAATTTAAGTACTTTAACTTTATAAAGACTTTAGCAATATTTATTCGAGAAAAACGCAGAAGAAAATACAATATTGCTAATTCGAATATTTAAAAACAAGACTTATTCTAAGCAAAAAATTATTTTGTTAAGATTTATAAATCTTTGATATATTAAAAACGAAGCAAGAAAAATTATATTAATTTAGATTAATTACGAAAGAATACAATTTAATGCGTCTCTTATTAACGCAATAGAAACAATTAATAAATAGATTGCGTATAGATGCAAAATAAAGAGTTAAACAAAAAATATCGAAACAACAAATTAACAATAGATAGTAACAAATATATAAGAAGCGTACAACTTATTATCTTTATACTTAATTATAAAAAATTAAAACGTAATAAACAATTATAAAGATATATAGAGACATTTGTTAAATTAAAGCGCTAAATTAATAAAGAAATTATTTACAAGATATATAAAATATACGAAGTAATAAATTATTTAAAGAATATAAATAAAAATTCTAGACGTTTGCAATCTTAACGTTTCTATAATATGTTGTATATTATTTGCAACGTACATCATGTATTAACAAATCAAAAGTATACAAAGTATTATATTAACAATTTTATTAACTAGAATTAATACAATACAATATATAATCCTTAACTTAAGACTAAAAGAATTCGAATTGCAAACAAATAAGCAAGATATCATTAAATATAAAATAAGACTTGAAGACGCAATTGCTAATTCGAATTGCACTTAATTTAAATTAATTCTTGTTAAAAAAAGAATCAAGTAGAGAGTAAATAACAAAAATATTATGCAAAATCAAGAAGTCAAAAATAAAAATAAAAAGTATTAATAAAAGAAAGATTCTATTAAATTAAAAATAATAAAACAAAGAAATAAATTACTCTTAAATATAATACTATCGTCTTTTTATATTTTTACAAGTTTTTATCAATTAGTGTTAAAATATATTACAACGAAATACTTGCAACTATAGCTTCGAAAACAAAAATAATAATTAGTTTCTTCGACGCTATGCTAACTTTTTATTTATAATGTTGAAAATCTTGTTTTCTAGCAAAACTTCTTAACGAATTTTCAAAAATTGCTTAAAAAAACTAGCGAAATTATTGACAAAATCAAAGTTAAATATTAAGACATTCTTCAAATACGACTTTTAATCTATTGTTAAATATTACAATATATAGCGTATCAAAAAGAAAGTTCTCTCTATTGTTAAGATAAAGAAAGTAAAAACGCAATTAAAGCGTCTTTTTAGTATTGCTTATCGAACAAATAAAAGCAAAGAATTAAAATATCTTGTATTAAGTTACTTAAACTAGTTCACGAACGCAACAAATATTCGAAAATAACAAAATAAAGACTAGAATACTTCTTAATCGATTGTTATTAATATTGATAAAAAGATTATTAAATTATTGTTGTTTAAACGTCTAGATTTAAACTAGTTTGATCTTTAAATAATGAGATTTTTTTTAAGAAGCAATTGTTCTTCGTTAAATCTAACTCAAATCTAGATCAAATTAATCTTTAAATATTAATAATCTTTTCTCTAAGAAGCAATTGTTTCTATGCTAGATTTAATTCAAATCTAGATTAGATTAATCTTTAAATGTTAGCAATCTTTTCTCTAAGAAACAGTTGTTTTGAGTCAAATTATTCTTTAAACGTTAAGAGTCTTTTCTTTGAGAAGCAATTGTTCTAGATCAAATCTAAATCAAATCTAGGTCAAGTTATTCTCTAAATGTTAAAAGTCTTTTCTTTAAGAAACAACTATTCTAAGTCAAATTGTTCTTTAAATATTAAAGATCTTTTGTCTAAGAAGCAATTGTTTCTACGTCAAATCTAATTCAAATCTAGATCAAATTAATCTTTAAATGTTAATAATCTTTTCTCTAAGAAGCAATTGTTTTAAGTCAAATTATTCTTTAGATGTTAAGAGTCTTCTCTTTAAGAAGCAATTATTTTAAGTCAAATCTAGATCAAATCTAGATCAAGTTGTTCTCTAAATATTAAGAGTCTTTTCTCTAAGAAACAATTGTTCTACGTAACTTAAATTTGAATCAAATTGTTCTTTAAATATAAGAGATCTTTTGTTTAAGAAGCAATTGTTTCTACGTCAAATTTAGCTCAAATTTAAGTTATATTAATCTCTAAATATTAAGATCTTTTCTATAAGAAAATCAAATCAAATCTAGATTTAAATTATCTTAATTTCTAGATATTAAGAGTCTAATCTTTAAGAACATCTATTCTAGATTAAATTTAAGTTAAGTATTGAAGATTCTATCTTTAAGAACATCTATTCTACGCAAGATCTTAATCAATATTGCTAGCGTTTAAGCTAAAAAAGAAAACAAACTTTTAAAACGCAAAATTTGAAATGCGATCTTTATACTTCTTAATAATACTAGTTATAAAAGTAATTGCGCAAAAAGAAATTACTTTTTTCTTGTTATTATTGTCTTCGTTTGCAACAAAAAGATCAATATTAATTAAAATATATTTAACATTCTTAATTGAGCTAATAGTAAAACTTTTAGTATAAACATTAAAAACGAAAGCAAAAACGCAAGTTTAACTTATGTTGACAAATTTTTTTTAATGAAATAACAAAGTTTTAAGACTAATCAATTTTTTAATTTTAAAGATTTATAATCTTTAAAAGCTTAAAATTGAATTAAGATTTAAGCAAGACAATTATAAGATAACTAATCGAGAAAACAATAAACAAGACTAGACGTTTGTCAAATAATACTTAATATATAATTCTTAAAATTTACGTTTTTTTAGAAACTTTTGTAGTTTTGCATTTCAATTAATTACGCAATTTGTAATAACAACAATTTGTTCAAATATTACAAAACTTAAAGAATAACAATCTTAAATAAGAAGAAATTAATAAAGAAATTGATATATATATATATTTTAACAAAACTAAAAAAAAGAATTAATTGTAATATAGTACGAATGTTCAAATATAAAAATCAACAAATTATTAACTTTGTTATTGTTAAAATTGATATTATTGCTTGTTTCAATATATAATTAAGTTTCTTTTACAAGATATAGCGATCTAAATATATTATTGTCAACAATAATATAGTTTTACGATTTAATTTTATCTAATGTTGCGTTGTTACTATTAAATTTTTAAAAAAACAACTTAATTAAAGTCTTATTTATTAAATTATATAACAATAACTAGCTTGACGTTCGTCTCTTTCTATTTTATTCTCTTGCATAGTATTTATTTAAGATAAAATCTTTGTATATAGAAGTCGAAGACAAAGAGAAAAAATTTGACAAAAATAATAAAATCGCATTATAGAATATCGCTTTGCTTTATATACAAGAAAGAGACAATAACAACTTTATTTGTGTTTTTTGTTATTGTTATAGACAAAAAAGAGAACGACAAATAAATCGATAAATAAGATTGTTGTTTAGCGAATAAGCTATTATTAACAATATATAACACGAAATCTTTAAAGCACAAAAGAGCAACAATTAATTTAAGTAACAAGAACGATAATTCTATATTATTATTTGTTAGTTGTGCAAACAATATCTCGATTTAGTTGTCTAGTATTGTAGATAATTAGAGCAATAGCTTTATGTAAGTAATAAGAATATCGTCTAGCTTATCGATTGTATTAAGAGATTAAAGGCATCGAGCTTAACGTCTTTCTTATATTTTTAAATATAAAGATATATTTAACGACGTCTTTTAATATTGATTAAATATATAGCATATGCGAATATTCTTAATTGTTATAAATTTAATAATTGAGCGTAATTTATAAATGTTAAGTTTGTTAAAGTTATATTTATTGCTTACGATCTTATTCTTACTTTAGCAATGCGACTTAGCTAATCTTATAAAAAAAAAACAATTTAAGATAAAGAACAATAATTGTAAAGAAGATACAAAATCGATTTTTTAATAATTTAATGTTCGAGAGTTAGTTTTTATTGACGCAAGATATATCTTTATAATAGTCGAAACAACAAGATAAATCTTAATTAAATTAACAAAACTTAAATTATTCTTAATAGACGTATTAATATTACTAGAGACAATAAATAATATTTCGCTATAATTTATTACAATAAGTACTATCTTTTTTACTCGAGTAAAAATTGTTAAGATCTAGTCAAGATTTAAGTTAAATCTTAATCAAATTTGCTCAAATATAATCTAGATTTAAGACTAGCTTATCTTAATGCATTACAATAATTTCTTTTGTTTCTTTTTCTTTTTAATACAATTTTATCTTCGTATTTTCTATTAATCTCTTAATTTTTAGTAAACTTATGCTATTTTAGATACAATGTTTTATTGACTTATTCAAGTATTTAATTTTGTGCTATAGATAACTCTTAAGCGAACTTCGCATATATAGACAATAAGCGCGATTATTGTTTATTAAACTCTTAAAAATATATACTAACTTTCTTGTAAAAAAAATAATAATAATTTGATTAATAAGATAGAATTCAAGATTTTCGAAGTATTACGCAATTCTCTTAAACGTAGAAGAAAAATATTATTATTCGACAACTAAAAGAACAATGCAATAAGAATGTTATTATTATAAATACAACACTATTTAAGTTTATTTCTAGTTATAGAAATGCTTATTAATTAAATGCAATTTACTATTAATCTTGCGTTTGTTAAGAGCGAATCTCGAAGTTAAAAAACGCATTTTTTATATTTGTTTTAATCTTTTAACAATAAGCTTAATATTATATTCTTAAAGACTAATTGTAAGAAGTTTATATTACAAATCTTCGAATTTGTAAATAAACAAAAAAATGCAATATTGTTACGCAAGATTCGATATTATATCGAAATTCTCGTTTTATAAGACAAGATAAAACAATATTCGAAATATATTTTTATATTAAAACATAGAATTATTATGCGCAAGATATATATCTTTTTGTAAACTACGTTTGCTATTGAATATAACGTTAAAAATTATAAATCTTAAATTAATTGTTAATAAAAATTCAAATTGTTAATACTAATAAAACGTATATAAGAGAGAATAGCTAATTGTATAAAAAGCGTCAAAAATTAGCGTAGTAACAATGTAGAAATTATTCTTGTATTAAAGAAGATAAGAAAGATATTGTCTTTATCTTTTTCTATTATAAATAAAAGCTTATTTAATTGTAGCTCTATAACGCGATAAAAAATTGTCGATTTTATATAATAGAGCAAGTTCGCGATGTAATCAAGAACTATTACAACTTTATTAACAATAGAAAGTCGCATAATTATATTTAAATCTTATTATTAAAATCGACTTTTCTAAGCAAGGATATTTAAAATATAAGTTTGTTTATCTTTATTAATTTCTTGCTAAATTACAATTAGAAAAAACAATCTAAACTATTTGCGAATCTAATAATAATTAAGACTTTTACATCTTTGTTTTTTAACAACAATCGAAAAAGTTTTGAAATTAATTCTTTAATTAAATACATATTTAATTTCATAACTTTAGAGACGATTAAAATAATAAAAAATTATAATTTGTTATTGTATCGAAAAGTTAAAACACAAGACGCAAATATTTATTAATTTCGAAAAACAATATATCGAAGACATGTATTTTACTTTATTAACAATTGCAATCTTTATACTTATAGTGTATTAACAAATGTCTATAAGAAAATACAATAAAAATAAAACAATTAACTTGTAATATGAAGAAAAAAATACATACGAAAATTGCAATAAAAGATTGTATTTTGCAACGAAAAAACTATTAACAAATTTGACAATAACAAGATTTTGCATGTCTCTCTTTAAAAGTTTTTCTCAAATTTGAATATTAATAAATCGAAATTCGAATACTTATTGAAGCGATATAATTGATAAAACAATAATAAGAATTCGATAAATGCTTCGAATAAAAAATTCGTATTTAAAAACTCAAGAAATAACAAAATACGTAAAGATAAATTAACTTAAGCAAATAATTAACAATTTTAATAGAGAAAAAGCGTCAAACATGTAAGCAATAATTGTATAAATATAAGTTATCTAAAGAAGATTTAACTTAATTTTGGCAAATAATTATAAAGATATTAACTAATTGCAAGAGTGATAGTAAAGAGAAATTGACAATTAAGACAATATTAAAGTAAGTATTTTTAATCAAAAATGTAGATCTAAATTAAATCTAAACTAGTTTTGAGTCAAATCTTTTTTAAGTTATCGAATAACAACAAAAGTATTAGCTAATTACAAAGATACTTGTAAAGAAAAGTTAACAAATAGAGCAATATAAAAGTAAGTATTTTTAATTGAAGAAGCAAATGTAAGTTAAATTTGAGCTAGATTTTGCTTAAATTTAGCGAATAACAAATGCTATATAAGCTAATTACAAGAAGTATTTACAAAAAGAATCTAAGAAAAACAACAACGTTAAAGTAGATTTGCTTATATACAAAGAAGAAAATTTAAATCAAATCTTGTCTAAATTTAGCAAATAACAACAAATAAATTAACTAATTAAGAGCGTACTTATAGAAAGAGATCGCTACACAAAATAATGTTTAAGTAGACATTCTTAAATAAAGATGTAAATTTGAATTAAATTTTGCTCAAATTTGACAAATAGCAACGTACGTATTAATTGACGACAAAAATACTTATAAAGAGAATTTAAAAAAAAGAATAATGTCGAAATAGACTTTTTTTAATAAAAGATATCTTGTAAAGATTACATTAAGTTGAATATTAAATATTTATATTTATTTGCAATTAGGCAATTACGACTTCTTAAGAAATATAGCAAAAAATATAAATTGTTTTCAATAAACGTAATTAGATTTTAGATTGATCGAAGTTAATTAGAGAGCGACAAACAAAATATATTAAGAGAAAGAAGTATTAATATAATAAGTCGCGTTTGTTATCTCTATATTATTATTTATATTAATATAGTTTGCGAACAAGATAATCGTTAAGTTGAAAATTAATATTAAGAATAATTTTTAATAAGATAAATATAAAGCTTAAGTTAAGAAACGAGAGAAGAATATATTGTTAAAATTGATACTTAGTTAAATTGCTTAAAGAAAAAAGCTAAGTATTAAAAATAAAACGAATAAATTTTAATATACAAAGAAAAAGAAGATTTTTTTTTTAATAATAAATAATGCAAAGAGATACAAGAGATTCGTTGCTTATACAAAAGAGTGTTTATATATAAATATCTTTATGAATAATAAGAAAAAGAACTTTTATTTCTCGTAAAAATATAGCGCATATATAAGAAAAATCTATTTAATGTTTAAAGCATCGAGTGTTTTTATAAGCGCAAATGTATTCAATGTTATAATATAAATGAAACAAATTATATTAGAAATTGCAATATTATTGTGTATATAAGTTGCGATTAAATAAAAGTCTAAGTAGTTATAAATGTTAGAGACGTTTTATTCTTTATAGTTTATATTGTAAGCATAGATTAAAATGTCGCGAAATAAATTAAAGAAAATATTATAACTTATAACAATGTTGTTTGGCGAAGATAAATATTTTGACTTAAGATAGATTCTATAGCAACTTTATTTAGCTAATGTAACTTTAGAGCTAAGATATCGACACAACAATTCTAGAAGTTCCAAGTCGCTAATAGAGCTTCTAGAGAATTATTTCAAATTGTCGATGTAATGCAAAGACAAAACAAAAGATATAATATCTATTATCAAGAATAAAAAAGTCGAATGTTCTTAAATTCTTTAACTATCTTATTGCGAATATTTTTGTCAAATTGTCTTTTATCTTCTAGTTATCTTTTGCTATACTAAATAATTTTTCGAACGTCCATAGAATCTCTAAATAAAATTATAGCAATTATCAAGATTCTTCTCTAATTCTTACGTGTTCTCTAAGATAGAATATTCTTTTTACTTAATAAGATAGTTTTAATCTTGCTACTCTAGAATTTTTTCTACTTTTTATTTGCTTTCTTTTTGAGTTTTGTAATAAAATATTTTCTATATAGATATACTAAAGTCGATTAATTTTAACAATAAGATATAAAATATTAAAAATACTTTAGCGTTCTTAGATAAGTCGAGTTCGTAATTGACTAATCTCTTAACTATCTTAATAAAAAATAATTCGATCTTAACATAGTTTAATTTTCTTGCTTTTCTTCCTAATTTTCAAATTCTTTGTTAAGAGATATATTTTATCTTTCTCTTTTAGCTAAGATATTATTTTTTATTTCTTGTTTTAATACTTTGCTAATCTTTTTTGCATAAAAGAAATGTTATTTTGTATCTTCTTTAATATAGCTACTCTTTCGATAACTAACTATGCTAATAGATGTCTTTATTTATTTATTAAAAAGATTGGATTCTTTGTTATAATTAACAAAAAATAGAATTATCTTTGTAATATTTAAGATCTTTGCATTTAATGTTAGTTATATTATAGATAATAATAATATTTAATTAATTTAAGTAATTTTAATATAGTGTCGCAAATATTGCTTAAGACTCTAATTTGTTTGCTTTATTTAATTATTTGTAATTAAGTAATAAATAATAGATATACAAAGTCTTGTATCTAATATTAATATAAATATTTTTTTCAATAATTAAATATAAAGAGCTTGTCTCTATTACTAGTTAATTCTTTAAATATATTGTAATATTGTACAAATCAATTTAATACAATATATTCTAGTTGTTTCGCTATAAACTTCTTTGTGCATACAATAATATATAAGTACTTAATAAATTTATTAATTATTACTAGTATCGAATTATATCTATCTTCAATTGCTAGATTTGTTAATTTCGACAACTTAATAATAAAGTTTATTGTAACTTTATTTTATAACAATTTAAATAATTCTTAATATTAAATTTTGTTATAGCTCGCATATATATTATATTTGTTCTACTAATAACTAAAATATTTTCTAATATATGTCTCGACAACTTGTTTTTTTTAAGAAAACTAATAATACTAATATAAAAGTTAAAGAATTTTTGTTACTTTTAAGTGCTTTTGCAATAATTTATTATAATATTCTCTAATATATTTGTCGATTTTGTCGATAAATATCTAGAGTTTTTGGTTTTTTATTAGGAATTCTTCTTTATTGTTTCTAAGTATTTGTAAAATAACATTTAATTTGTGCTTATTTGTTAATAATAATTTGTTTTTATTAATCTTAAATATATTATAGTTAAACAAATTCTTTGTTTTTATATAATTATTTCTTTTTTTAAATGCGTTTGCTCTATTATTATCTTTATCTAATATATATTATATCTTAAATTTATATTGTTCGAGTTACTCTAATTATTGTACTTGTTTTTTGTTAAACTATTTAATAATAATAAAGTACAAAAGATTCTTATAATCTATAAAAATTATAAGTTTTAATAATTCTTTAATATATACTTTTTATAATTTTAAAAAAACTATAATAGCAAGTAACTTCTTGTTGTAAATATTATAATTTTATTTAATTAATAAGAGTTTTCTTAAAAGATATATTATTAAATATTATATATTTTTATGCTTTTAATTAAAGTATATGTTAATAATTAAATTTAATATATTAATTTCAATTTTATTTAACAATTGTAAGTTATATATTTTTAATATTAATTTCTTTAAATATTTTAACTTAAAATTTTAAAATAATTTCTCTTTTATTAATTTTTATATTTATAGCGTCTTTTTTTTGTAAAATTTGTTAATAATATTGTATTAAAAAAGTAATGTTTAATAAACTTCTTGTTATAATTTATAAAATTCAAAAAGAATTAAACTTTTTTAATATTAATAAATAATTTTTATTTTTTAATTGCTTGTAACTTTTTAAAATTTATATATACTTTATATTGTTTAACAACAAATTTAAAAAAAATTAATTTTTTTTTAATAAAACTTGCATTTCTTTAATTTAGAATATAGATTTCTTTTATTTAAATATTTTAGTACTTTAAAAACATAATTTATATATTCTTTTAAAATATTTGAATAAATTATAATATTGTTTAAGTATGCTATAACAAATTAATTCAAATATTGTTATAATATATTATTAATTATTTTCTAATATATTGTTAAGATATTTGTAAGTTTAAACAATATTATTGTGTATTTATTTATATTATATGCGAAAAGTTGTTTTTTATTTCTTTTTTATTTTTATTCTAATCTAGTTGTACGCTTTTTATAAGTTTAATTTAATAAAATACTTTAGTTTAAACAATTAATCTTAAAGCTCGTTAATATTAAGTAATAAATATTAATTCTTTGTTATAATACTGTTTAGCTTTTAATAATTAATATATAAATAAAGGATTTTGTTCTTTTTAGATACAAAGAGAATTAAGTATTCTATCTATAATTAAGATTTTTTAGTAAATTTTATTTTTTATTCTTTGTTAAATATTTGCGAAGTATTTCTAGCTTCTTTTTAAATAAAATATATATAAATTTAAATATAAATTGCTTGTCTAGTTTAGATTTAATTTTGTAATTCTACAATTAATATTTAAATAAAATTTCGATTGTTTTCTCTTGTTAAAATAGATGCTCTTAATTGTTGTATATTTATAATATATACTTTAGCAATTTTCTTGTTATATTAAATAGTTTAAAGCTCTTAAAAAATTTGCAGTTTTTTTAATTTTTTTTAACTTCATAATCTAGTTAATCTTTGTTAATATTTATTAAATTAAATTTTATTAAATTATTTTTTTGCAAAAATATAAACTTGCTACTTGCAATTAAGTTTCGATTTAATCTTTTATTTATTATCGAACGCTATTAATATATAGATTAAATATAAATTGCGTAATCATATTGCGCAAATCTAAATACTTGTATATTTTAATTAATTTCTAAATTGTGTTGCTTTAATTAAAATATTTCTAAAACAATATTATAAGTAATTATTTTTACTATATTAAAAAATAGTTTTTTGTAATATTGCTAAATAGCTATTAATAGTAATTTTATTTCTTTATTTACTTTTTTATTTCTTGCAAGTAATAGATTTTTATCTACAATTACTAGATTGTAAGCGTTAAACTTCTTTTAAATAAAATATTTTTTTCTTCTTTACAAAAGTTCTAGTTATAAAATTATCTATTGTATTAAAATTAATGATTGCAATAAATTAACAATTGTTAATCTTAATTAATATAAGAAAATATTGTGTATATATTATTGAGTTTAGTTGCTATTGTTAAGCTAATATATTGTATTTTTCTAGTATATTCTTTATTAAGAAATTTGAATTTTTCTTTACTTCTATATTGTAACTTTTGCTTCGAATATCTATCTATATTAAGCTTTCTTCTTGTACTAAATTGCTAACTTTGACTTTCTAAAAAATCAATTAATTTTGTTCTTTTCTTTTAGATAAGTTTAATATAAGTTGTTATAATAAGTTGTTTAACTAAGACTTGTATATATTATAAAATTTAATTGTTTTATAATAATATCGAGTATATTCTTTTTTATAGTAATATTGCTTTCTAACTTCTTCTTGCAGTTGTTTATAATCTTCGATAAACTAATTAAAGTTTTAAAATAATTTATAATATCTTCTATATATTTATAAAAGTTCTTTTAGTTATACTTTTTGTTTAAGTCGACAATTAGACTATAAAATTTACTAGTCTCTTAGAGTGTTTTATTAATTTCTTGCATAAATGCAAGTGTTTTGTCTAATAATATTTTATCTAGAACTTTCTATAATTAATCTAGATTCTTTACTAGATAATTACTGTTGTTCGATTTAATTTCGAGAGTATTTATCTCTATATTAATTTGCTCTCTAATATTATTCTAGTTTTTAAGTATCTCTCTTAATATAGTATTAATTTGTCGACAATCTATTAAGTTTTGTAATCGACAATCTCTTGCAAAGTAATTTAATTTGTTATATAAATAGTATGTTTTTTAAAATTTGTTATCTTGCTTTCCTTTAAAATTCTTCTCTTTGCGTTGTTAAATAGAATTTAATTTTATAAATACAAATTTACAATAATTTAAATTATATACTTCTAATTAGAACAAAATTCTCTCTAATAATATTTAATTATTAATTCAAAAAAAATTCTCGCTCTTTTGTAAAATTAGTTGTATTGCTTTTTTATAACTCTTTTATATAATTTGTTGTCGAAATTAATAGTTACTTTGATAAAATCGAATATATTGCTAATAAATTTGTTATTGTGCATAACTTTATTCTTAAAATTGTTCTTAAAATCTTCTTAAAATATTATTATAAATACAATATTATTTTATTTAATAAAATTCATATACTTTTAGAATTTTGCTACGTAATCTATTACAAAGATTTGTTAAATTAAGTACTAAATTACTCTTTTTGCAATTTGTTTTTTGTTAAATATTTCGAAGATTCTTTGAAGCTCTCTTTTAATGTTATTGAAATTTGTAAATATTGTACAAGAGTTTTTGTTATAATTTTTTAAGTATTTGCGTAAGTTTAATTTGAGTTAATACTAAACTCTTTCTCTAAGAAATATTAACACAAAAATTGTCTTTTAATTTGCTAAAACAAAATAAAAGATAAAATAAATATTTATTTATATAAGCTAGTTCTTTAAATCGATACAATTTTTATAATGAATATTAAGTTTGTTAATTTTTATCTTGTTGTCTTTATTAAATATTGATTAATATAATACTATTAAGCTAGTGCTTATAATAGAAACGCATTAATTTAAAACAAATATTCTTAGAATATTTAAAGTATTACGCTAGTATTTTTACGAAAAAATATTAGAGAGAATTATATTATTAAAGAGATTTGTAGACGTCTTTAAGCAATATAAGCAATTACTTAATAACAAGAGTTGCAACTATAAACAATTTTAGATTTAATAAATTTTTACAAATAATTTAATAAATTAAAGTAATAATAAGTAAAGACTTAAAATAAGTTAAACACAATTTATAAAAGAGTTATATTCGAAAATCTATATACTAAAGAAGATTCTTCTTGTTTGCTTAGTTTGTTGTCAAGTATATTAAATATTATTTGCTTAACTTGTTGTTAAATATATCGAATATTACTTGTTTAACTTGTTGTTAAACATATTAAATATTGTTTGTCTTGCTAAGTTATTAAATATATAAGTAATTGTATTTTGTGCTATATATTGCGTCGTAAACTATATATTACACTATTTCGAACTAGACTTGTAACAATAATTAATAATATACTACAACAATATCTAAATTAATTTGTTATAATATACTTGAACAATATTATAACTTACTTAAATATCTTAAAAGAATATATAAATTATATTTTCAAAGTACTAAAATATCTAAATAAGAGAAATCTATATTTTAAATTAAAGAAATGCAAGTTTTATTAAAAAAAAAAATTTAAATTTGTTATTAAACAATATAGAATATATATAAATTTTAAGAAATTACAAGCAATTAAAAAATAAAAATTATCTATTAATATTAAGAAAATTTAATTCTTTCTAAATTTTATAAATTACAATAAAAAGTTTATTAAGAATTATTTTGTTAATACAATATTATTAACAAATTTTACAAAAAAAATTATTATAAATATAAAGATTAATAAAAAAAAAAAAATTTAAAATCTTAAGCTAAAATATTTAAAAAAAATTAGTATTAAAGATATATAACTTACAATTATTAAACAAAATTAAAATCGATATATTAAATTTGGCTATTAATGTATACTTTAATTAAGAGTATAAAAATATTTAATATTTAATAATATATCTTTCGAAAAAACTCTTATTAATTAAACAAAATTATAATATTTATAATAAGAAAATACTTGCTATTGTAGTTTTTCTAAAATTATAAAAAATATATATCGAAAAATTATCGAAATTTACAATTTTTATAGATTACAAAAATCTTTTATATCTTATTACTATTAAATAGCTTAACAAAAAATAAATGTAATAATTAAAATAACTTAAATAATATAAATTTAAAATATAATATATTTTAGACAAAAACAATAATAGAGCAAATATACTTAGTAAAAGAAGTAATTATATAAAAATAAAAAAATTGTTTAATTATAATATACTTAAAATTAATAAAAATAAATTACTATTAGCAAACAAATATAAGTTAAATATTATTTTACAAATATTTAGAGACAATAAAGAAGAATTTTAATAAAGAAAGAAAAATTCTAGATATCTATTAACAAAATTAACAAATATATAAAGAAATATTGTAATAGATTATTGCAAAAGTATCTAAAAGTAATTTAAAATTCTTAAGCTTTTATATTAATACTATTAGTTTTCTTAAATAAGATAAATTGTTAAGATATATATTAAACAATATCTTAGTTATTAGCAAAACAAATATAATATATATATAAGCTATAGCAAAATTTGATATTAGAAACTATCTAAATTGTTATAAGATAAAATTATAATAAACTTTATTATTAAATTGTCTAAATCAATAAATTTAGCAATTAAAGATAAATGTAATTTGATACTAATAACAATTAACAAATTTATTAAGTATTTATATATTATTATATGCAAAGAGAAGTTTATAGCAAAATAACTAAAATATATTGTATTAAATTAACTTATATAATATTACAATATATTTAAAGAATTAATTAATAATAGAAACAAGCTCTTTATATCTAATTATTAAAAGATACTTCTATTAATGTTAAAAACAAAACATAGAATATCTACTATTTATTATTCGATTATAAATAGTTAAATAGAGCAAACAAATTAGAGTTTAAAGCAATATTTAAGATACTATATTAACAATACTTATAGTAATTAAGTATTACTTCTATATAATGTTATAGCGTCATCGATGCGCTAGCGTCTTAGAATATAGTAGGGCACGTAATTCCAATTGTCTATAAAAGCTTCAAATCGTACGACTCTCCTTTCTAGTTAGAAAGCAAGGAGTAGGCTCGCACGTTATAACGAGTATTAAATAGAAAGGAAGCTTGTCTCTCGTTATTCTTCAACGATTAGTTTTACTACTATCTACTCTATATAGTTGAAACATAGTAATAAAAGTCTATTATATCTCACGTCTTTCATATCTTAGTGCGTCGACAAGCAATAAACGCATTCACATCTTACATTCTATTTATAACACAATTAATACTAAATACAAAGATTTCGAATATTACTAAAATAACTTTATTCTTTGTCAATTATAACAAGAAATTTAATCTCTTCGAAAAAGAACAAAAATATCTATTAGCTTAATCAATTATTAAGAGAATAACAATACTAAAAAAAAGATATAATAATATCTTAAAGATGTAAGAAAAGTTAATTAAGTATTAGAATAAAAAACAAAATACAATATCTTAGCTAAAGAAAAGAAATAAAATATATCTTTTTACAAAAAAAATTAAAATAAGAAAATTAAGTAAGAAGTTAAATTATATTAAAGTCGAATTGTTTCTTATAAAGAAAGTAAAGAAATTAGTTAATTACAAACTCGACTTACTTAAGAATGTTAAAGTAATTTTAATATTTTATATCTTATTATTGAAATTAACAAATTTAATTATATTTTTATAAAATATATTTTATTTCTATTTATAGAAAAAGAAACAATATAAGATTGAGAAAATTCTACAATAAAAAGATTAAAAATATCTTATTAAGTAAAAAAAATAGTTTATCTCGAAGAATATATAAGAATTAAAGAAGAATTTTAATTGTTATTAAAATCTTCTAAGAAAGTTCTATTAAAATTAGACAAAAAGATAATAATTTAATTTTAATTAATCGAAAATTAAAACTATTTAAACAATATATTAAATTGTAGCTTAGTGTTACGCTAGTACTTTTCACGAAGATATCAAAGAGAATTATGCTATTAAAGAGATTTATAAACGTCTTTAGGCAATGCAAGCAATTACTTAATAACAAGAATTTGTAACTAAATAGTCGTAACAATAAGTTAAGACTTAAGATAAATTAAATACGATTTATAAAAAAGTTGTATTTAGAAGATTTATATATTAAAGAAAATTCTTTTTGTTCGTTATGTTCGTTGTCGAGCATGTCGAACGTTGCTCGCTTAGCTCGTTGTCGAACATGTCGAACGTTGCTCGCTTAGTTCGCTATCGAACATGTCGAACGCTATTCGTTGTCAAACATGTCGAACGTTGCTCGCTTAGCTCGTTGTCGAACATGTCGAACGCTACTCGTTTGTCAAGTCGTCGAACATGTAGACAATTGTGCTTCGTACTACATGTTGCGTTGTAGTTAATATATCACATTGTTTCAAGTTAGACTCGTAACATTATCTCTTTTCTCAAAGATTTTCGTCTTGAAAGTTAAACGTCTTTTACTATGTCTTGTTAGCAACAAAGTCGTCTTCGTATTGCATCCAAAATCGAATGCTACAATACACTAATAAATATTGTCTATAAACGTTGCTCTCTCTCTAATTATTCTTGTATTATCATGAAAGACTTCTTGTCTCGTTTGAAGTGTTCGAAATGTGTTTGTGCGACCAAATTGTGCGTAAACATGTCTTGGTTTTCTCTCGATCATAATAGAGAAAATCTTTTTGTCAAAATCGTTAAAGATGAAGTTTTGTTAACAATCGTTATAACTTAATTGCTACGAAATAAGAAGATTTTGAAAAAAATTAATGCGAAGACGAAATGAAAAACATAATGTCTATTGTCAAGAATAAAGAAGTTAAATGTTTTTAAGTTTTTTAATTATCTTGTTACGAATATTCTTGTTAAGTTATTTTTTATCTTCTAGTTATTCTTCGCTATGCTAAATGATTTTTCGAATGTTAATGAAATCTCTTAATAAGATTATAGCAATCATTAAGATTCTTCTTGAATTCTTATGTGTTCTCTAAGGTAGAATATTTTTTTCACTTGATTAGATAGTTTTGATCTTGTTGCTTTAGAATTTTTTTCACTTTGTATCAACTTTCTTTCTAGACTTTGTAATGAAATGTTTTCTATATAGACGTATTAAGATCGATTGATTTCAATAATAAGATATAAAATACTAGAAATACTTTGACGTTCTTAGATAAATCGAGTTTATAATTAATTAATCTCTTAGTCTTTTTAACGAGAAACGATTCGACTTTAACATAATTTAATTTCTTGCTTAATTTTCTTGTTTTAAGATTTCTTATAAAAAGATAAATTTTATCTTTCTTTTTTAGCTAAAATGTTGTTTTTCGTTTTTTGTTCTAGTATTTAGTTAACTTTTCTTGCATCGTTAAGATGTTGTCGTATATCTCTTTTAGTGTCGCTATTCTTTCGATAACTAATTGCGTCGTTAAATGCTTTCGTTCTTTCTTAAAGAGATTAAATTCTTTGTTATAATTAACGAAGAACGAAGTTATCTTAATGATATTTAAAATCTTTGCATTTAGTGCTAATTATATCATAGATAAAAGTAATATTCAATTGCTATAAATATTGTTGACGTAATGTCTTAGATATTGCTCTCGACTTTAATTTGTTCGTTCTATTTAATCATTCGTAACTAGATAATAGACAATGAACATTCTAAGTCTCGTTTCTAACATTGATAGAAGCGTCTTTTAATAGTTGAACGTGAAGAGCTTGTCTCTATTACTAGTTAATTCTTTAAATATATTATAATATCGTATAAGTCGATTTAATACAATGTATTCTAGTTGTTCTACGATGAACTTTTTCTTGCATACAATAATATGTGAATACTTGATAAGTTTGTCAATCATTACTAGTATTAAATTATATCTATCTTCAATTGCTTAATTTGTCGACTTAGACAACTTAATAATAAAGTTTATCGTAATTTTATTTTATAACGACTTAGATAATTTCTAATATTGGATTTCGCCATAGTTTGCATGTGTATCATGTTTGTTTTGTTAATAGCTAAGACATCGTTTAATATATATCTTAATGGCTTGTCTTATTTGTGGAAACTAACAATGCTAACGTAAAAATTAAAGAATTTTGATTATCTTTAAGTGCTTTTGCAATGATTTATTATGATGTTCTCTTATACATTCGTCGATTTTGTCAATAAATATCTAGAGTTTTTCTTTCTTTATTAAAAACTCTTTTGTATTGTCTTGAAATATTCGTAATGTAGCATTTAGCTCGTACTTGTTTATTAACAATAATTTGTCTTTATTGATCTTAAGTATGTTGTAATTAAACGATTCTTTCGTTTTTATATAATTATTTCTTTTGCTAAGTGCGTCTACTTTGTCATTATCTTTGTCTAGAATATACTATATCTTGAACTTGTATTATTCGAGTCGTTCTAATTATTGTATTTATCTTCTATTAAGCTATTTAATAGTAGTAAAGTGTACAAGATTCTTATAATTCGTAAGAATCGTAAGCTTTGATAATTCTTTAATATATACTTTTTATAACTTCAAGAAAACTACAATAGCAAGTAGCTCTTTGTCATAAACATTATAATTTTGTTTAATTAACAAAAGTTTTTTCGAGAAATATGTTATTAAATGTTATATGTCTTCATGCTCTTGATTGAAGCATGCATTGATAGCTAAATCTAATGCGTCGATTTCAATTCTACTTGATAATTGTAGATCGTACATCTTTAGTATTAGTTTTTTCAAACATTCTAGCTTAAGATTCTAAAATGATTTTTTTTTTATAAATTCTCACATTTATGACGTATTCTTTTTCGTAAAATTCGTTAATAATATCGCATTAACGAAGTAGTTTTTAATAAACTTTTTGTTATAATTTATGAAATCTAGAAAGAATTGTATTTTCTTAACATTAATAAATGATTTTTATTCTTTAATTGCTTGTAGCTTTTTGAAATTCATGCGTACTTCGTGTCGTTTTACGACAAATTCAAGAAAATTAACTTCTTTTTAATGAAATTCGCATTTTTTTAATTTAAGATGTAAGTTTCTTATATTTAGACATTTCAATACTTTGAAAACATGACTAACATGTTCTTTTAAAAATTTTGAGTAAATTATAATGTTATCCAAGTATGCTATGACAAATCGATCTAGATATTGTCGTAATATATCATTGATCATTCTCTAATACGTTGTTAAGACGTTCGAATGTTCAAACGACATTATCGTGTATTTGTATAGTTTATATCGTGTGCGAAAAGCTATTTTTTACTTTTTCTTTATCTTTATTCTAATCTAGTTGTACGCTTCTTGTAGATCTAGTTTGATAAAGTACTTCGTTCCAAATAGTTAATTCTAAAGTTCGCTAATATTAAGTAGTAAATATCGATTTTTGATCGTAATATAATTTAGCTTCCAATAATTAACACATAGACGAAGAGTTTTGTTCTTCTTAAGTACAAAGAGAATCGAATATTCTATCTATAATTAGGATTTTCTAATAAATTCTTTTTTTTTTTCATTTTTTGCTAGATATTCGCGAAGTACTTCGAGCTTCTTTTTGGATAAAGCATATATAAGTTCAAACGTAAGTTGCTTGTCTAGTTCAAGTCTAATTTCATAATTTTACGATTAATGTTTAAGAAGAGTCTCTATTGTTTTCTTTTCTTAGAATAAATGCTCTTAATTGTTGTATATTCGTAATATGTGTTTTAGCGATTTCTTCGCTATATTAGATAGTCTAAGACTCTTAGAAGATTTGTAGTTTTCTTCACTTACTTTAACTTTATAATTTAGCTAATCTTTGTTAATGTCTATCGAGTTAAACTTGATTAAATTATTTTTTTTCGAAAATGCAAATTCGCATCTTGCGATTAAGTTTCGACTTTGTCTTTTATCTATTATTGAACGTTATCAATGCGTAGATTAAATGTGAATTGCGTGATTATATTGTTCGAATCTAAGTACTTATGTATTTTAGTTAACTTCTAGATTATGCTACTTTAATTAAGACATTTCTAGTACAACATCGTAAATAATTATTCTCACTATATTAAAGATTAGTTTCTCGTGATGTTACTAAATAGCTATCGATAATAATTTTGTTTCTTTGTTTACTTTTTCATTCTTGTCAAATAATGAATTTCCATCTATAATTACTAGATTGTAAGCGTTAGACTTCCTTCGAGTAAAATATTCTTTTCTCTCTACAAGAGCTCTAGTCATAAAATTATCTATCGCATTAGAATCGATTATTGTAGTAAATTGTCAATTATTGATCTTAATTAATGTGATAAAACATCGTGCGTATGCTATTAAGTTTAGTTGCTATTATTAAACTAATATATTGCATTTCTCTAGTATGCTCTTTATTAAGAAACTTGAACTTTTCTCTACTTTTATGTTGCGACTTCTGCTACAAACGTTTGTCTACGCTAAGCTTTCTTCTATTGCTAAATTGCTAACTTTGGCTTTCTAGAAAACTAGTTAATTCTTTTCTTTTCTTCTAGATAAGTCTAGCATAAGTCGTTGTAGCAAGTTGTTTAACTAAGTGTCGCATATCTCTTTAATTGCTCTATCTTCTATTAGAATAAATTAACATTGTTTAGTTGTCGTTTAATTTCGTCGAAAATATTCTTTTTTATAGTGGCGTCGCTTTCTAGCGCTTTCTCGCATTTGTTTACGATTTGATTAATCTATTTTTTCTTCAATAAACTAGCTAAAGTCTCGAGATGATTCGTGATGTTTTTTAGACATTCGTGAAAGTTCTTCTAGTCGTACTCTTCATCTAAGTCGATAGCTAAACTATAAGATTTAATAGTTTTCTAGAGTGCTTTCTTGACTTTTTGCGTAGATGCGAATGCCTTGCTTAATGATGTTTTATCTAGAACTTTCTATAACTAATCTAGATTCTTTATCAAATAGTAGTTGTCGTTCGATCTAGTCTTAAGAATGTTCGCTTCTATGTCGACTTGCTTCTTAATATTGTTTTAATTATTAAGTATTTTTCTTAACATAACATTGATTTGTCGACGATTTATTAAGTTTTATGATCGACAATCTCTTGCGAAGTGATTCAATTTGCCACATAAATTGCACGTTTTCTAGAATTTGTTATTTTGCTTTTCTCTAAAATTCTTCTCTTTACGTCGTTGAATAAAATCTAGTTTTATAGATGCAAACTTACGATAGTCTAGATTATTGTACTTTTGATTAAAACGAGATTCTCTCAAATAATATTTGATCGTTAGTTCAAAAAAGATTCTTGCTCTTTCTTAAGATTAATCGTATTTTTTTTTCATAGCTCTTTCATATAGCTTGTCGTCGAAATCGATAACTACTTCGATAAAATCGAACATATCGTTGATGAATCTACTATCGCGTATAATTTCGTTCTTAAGATTGTTCTTAAAATCTTGTCAAAACATTGTCATAAATGCGACATCGTCTTATTTAATAAAATTAACATATTCTTAAAATCTTGTTGCGTACTTTGCTACAAAGATTCGTTAAATTAGATGCTAAATTATTTTTTTTGCGATTTGTTTCTTGTTAAATGTTTCAAAGATTCTTCGAAACTCTCTTTTGAAATTATCGAAGTTCGTGAACATTGTTCGAGAATTTTCGTCATAGTTTTTCAAATACTTGCGTAAGTTTAACTTAAGCTAGTGCTAAGCTCTTTCTCTAAGAAATGTGAATGCGAAAATTGTCTTTTTGTTCGCTAAAATAGAATAGAAGATGAAATAAATATCTATTTACATGAGCTAGTTCTCTAGGTCGATTCGATCTTCATAATAGACGTTAAGTTTATTAATCTTGATTTTGTCGTCTTTATTAACAAAGAGTCGACGTGATACTATTAAGCTAGTGCTCGAGATAGAGGCGCGTTAATCTAATATAGACATTCTTAAAGTGTTCAAAGTGTTACGCTAGTACTTTTTACGAAAATATTAGAGAAAGTTATGTTATTGAAAAGATCTATAAAGGTCTTTAGGCAATGCAAGCAATCACTTGATAACAAGAATTTGCAACTAAGTAGTCGTAACAATAAGTCAAAACTTAAGATAAATTAAATACGATTTATAAGAAAGTCGTATTTAGAAGATCTATATACTAAAGAAAATTCTTTTTGCTCGCTATGTTCGCTATCGAGCATGTCGAACACTACTCGCTTAGCTCGCTATCGAACATGTCGAACGTTGTTCGCTTAATTCGTTGTCGAACATGTTGAACGCTACTCGCTATCGAACATATTAAGCGTTGTTCGCTTAACTCGTTGTCGAACATGTCGAACGTTGTTCGCCTATTAAGTCGTCGAATATGTAGACAATTGTGCTTCGTGCTACATGTTACGTTGTAGTTAATATATCACATTGTTTCGAGTTAGACTCGTAACACTTAGAAGTCTTTGCAACAAACTTAGTAAAATACACTTTATTTATCTTTAGATTGTCGATATTCTTTTACTCTATTACAATTATTTTTTTCTTCTTATCTTTTAGAAAATTTAATTATTTTTTTAAGCGACTTATCTTAGCGCGCGCTTTGCGCACTTCTTTCTTTAAGTATAATTGTTTTTCGTAAATTTATTTTATTAAAATAAACAAAATTGCTAAATTATAATTACAACTTAATCGTATATATTTTATATACTTTTCGAAATTATAGTTTACACAATAAGCTTTATTAGATATTGCACAATTGCAACAAAGATATATTATTAAATATACAAAATCTAGAGCATTAAGAAGATCTTTCTTACAAGAAGAAGAATTTCTAATATTAATTTTTTTTGAAAACATTATAAGAAGGCATTAAATTTCGAAACAAAAATTCTAAAGAAGAGAGATAGTATTACAAGCTTATTTAAGTTATATTAATAGTTTAAATTCTATACGCTACAAGTTAATCTATTATTATATTTAATATACTTAAGAAGCGAGCATTTTAAGTATAATGTTTAACATGTTTAACAAACAAATATTGCGAATAATTATGCTTGTTATATTTAATAAACAAGCAAAACAAGCAATTTATATTTTCTTAATACATAGAAACTAGAGACATAACTCTCTTATAAATTGTGTTTAATTTATCTTAAGTCTTTACTTATTATTACTCTAATTTATTAAATTATTTGTAAATATTATTAAATATAAGATTGTCTATATTTGCAATTTTTGTTATTAAATAATTGCTTACATTGTCTAAAAACGTCTAAAAATCTCTTCGATAATATAAATTCTCTCTAATATCTCTTACAAAAGTATTAGCGTAATAGCAATTATTTAGAACTTAATTTTGTTAGATAACAAGAATAAGCAAACTTGCACAAAAATAATACTAAATTTTTATCGAGTAATTAAAAAGTAATAGAAGAATATTATTACATATAAAGATAAGTTTAAAAATATAAATATTACATTTATCTATAATTTAAAAAAACTATAAAAGTTAGTGTAATCGATAGATTAAATCGAACACTTTTTTTCAACTTGATTCATTCTCTTGGGCCTCGTAGGATTAGGTTAGGATTAAGGCGCGAACTCGATTCTAGAGTTGGGTTTCGTCAACTTAATGTCAAGAATTTAAGCTAACTTCGTCGCGTTAGCATTCGCTTATCTTATCTTATCTTATATATGCGCTAACTCGATTAAACTAGCGTAGAGTTCACGCTAATTGCATATAATTAGCGCGTCACGTGACGTCACGTGATCGAATAAGTCGAGTTAAATATTCGACGCACATTCTTCGTTCGTTTTATTTTGTTAAGCTAGGAAATTTGCCTAATTCTATGGTCAAGGTTGTGCGAGTTAATTCGATTGGATTGAAATTCGACTCAACGATTATACTAATAAAAGTTAAAAGATACGCAAAAAGACAACAACTTCGTAGAGATATTTTTAAAAAGAAAAAATATATATATTACTAGATTTAAGATTTAACATAAATTAATATTAAATAATACTTGTGTTTTTTAACAAATTATTCTTTTATAATATATTAATATATTAATATACAAAAAAATAAAAAGACTTTAAACAATATTAAGTTTAATTAATAGAATAATCTTATTATTGCGTATACAATTTAAATTGCATTCAAATTTATATTGTTAAACTAATTATATTAATATGTTGTTTTATTGTAGAAATTTCTTATATTAATTTAATTGTATATTAATTTTATTGTAAATTAGATACTTGTTTATCAAATATTTTAAGATAATTCTATTACACAAACGCAAGCTAATTGATTCTTAAAAAGAAATTAAATAAAAATAATAAAAATTATATTATTATATTAAATAAAGTTTTTGTAGAAATTTAAGATTGTCTTTAAGAAAATAAAGAAAACAAAAAAATTGTCTACTATAACAACAATAAATATTTTGTAAATTAGAAAAGAAAATTAGCAAAATATAAAGTTGTTTAATAAAAAGAAATTAATAATAGCAATAAAGTTTAGTGTATATAATTAATTAAGCAATAGCGAAGCTTGTTAACTTAATAATAACAATTATATATTTATTTCTTTTACTTTGATTATATAACTTAAATATCTTTAATATATTCGAAGTTAAAATTTAATACAAGAGTAATCTTAATTTCTACTTAATTTTATAAGAGTTATATAATTACTAGTTGCATTTTATATATATCAAAAAAATAAAACCCAAGATTTATTGCTAGTATTTATTGTTAGCAATTGTTTATCTTTATATTACGTTAATACTTTCGCAAGAGAATATTAGAGAGAAATTTATACTTTGAAAAGATTTGTAGACGTCTTCAAGCAATGCAAGCAATTACTTAATAACAAGAGATTGCAACTTAGTAATTGTAATAATAAGTTAGAACTTAAGATAAATTAAATACAATCTATAAAGAAGTTGAGTTCGAATGCTATATATCTTTTTATTATTTAAGATTTAAGATATTTAAGATATTTAAAATCTTAATTATTTTAATTGTCTTAATTTCGAATTTAAGATATTTAAGAGTTAAGTCTTCTTAATTATCTTAATTCTATTAATAGATTTTCTCTTTCTAATTATCTTATAAAGAGCAATGCGCAATAGATAGTATCTATTAGTACGCAACTCGTAACACTAAATAATAGAATTGTAAAAAGTTTCGAATATAAAGTGTAGAATCTAGTTTAACTTAGAAATTATATAATAAGTATTAAATTTTTCGATTTTTTAAAAAATTATAACTTAAAAACAACAATAAGAGTATACTAAATATGCAACATATTAAATTCTAACATTATTAGATAGAATATAAACAAGAGTAGCAAATTAAACAACAATAATATTTAAAATAATTATAATTAATATTATATTACGCAATAAAGTTAATTAACAATATTTTTAAATTGTAAAAAAACAACTTTAATATATTTATTAATTAGAAAGTTGATTTTTTCTTAAATTAAATTATGTTGCTCTCAAACTTGTTGCAAAAAAAATCTAAAAACTTGCTATAATATTCTCTATATTAAATTTGAGCATATCTAGATACACTAAGATCTAGTTCAAGTTATCGCGCATAAGCTATCGTCTAGCTTCAACCCTAGCGCCGCCCTAACTTAAGTGAGTATTTAGGGTTAAATTTAGGGTTAAAGGGTTTTCTGCAGCAGGTCTGAGTACTGGGGCAAGCTGGCAGTGTACTTGAGGAAATGAGACATGGGTCCGCGAGAAAGAGCAGGAAAGAAGGGTACCTGGAGAACCCACTCTGGGGACTCCCGTCGCCAGGTGCTTACAAGTGGAAACGCCGGTCGGCCTGCACAGAAAACGTGTCGAAGAACACCACCATTGCCTCCTAGCTTGACTCCGGTCAGTAGATGTGGTCCTACATGCAAATGTCCCAACAACTCCTGTCAATGCAACCGGTCCATGAACCTCAATGAAGAGCTGATGATACTAGAAAACGCTGATGTAGTTCCCTATGCGCTCTTTCTGGTTTTGGGCTATGCATTCGGCAATCCAGGTGATGTTGCGGATCTCCTGTCTTAAGTCAGTTCAACAATGCTCACTCGAGAGTCCTCTACCGTATTTACCTGCTCCCTCAATTTCACCCAAGCATAGACCACAGCGTGCGTAAATTGGAAGGTGAAAGCGCTCTTCGAAATCTCCATCTCCTTCTGATAGAACATGTCTTCCAGACTCTTGCCATCTGAGCCAGTTCCTCCACTCATGTTGCCCGGGCCGGAGCTGCTCATGCCGCCTCCAACCTGGTCGAAGTAGGTCTTGTAATCATGAACGCCGCTCACCGCAAGCCCAACGCCCTCGACATCGTCCGCTCTCGAAAGCATCAAAGTGCCCTCAGGGTATAGCTTCCCAAACTCCGGATACAGCTTCCTCCGGTCTTGTTTGGCCAACTCTGTGCCAAACGAGTTGAGCGTTATATTGATAGCCCTTCGGTCGGCCTCGAACTCTAATATTTCGCTCATCACAGTCGAGGTAGGCGTGCCGCTCATCTCTGGATGGTTGTTGATAAACCGATAGAAATCCTCAAGATAGTTCTTGTACAGCGTATTGCGGACGATCTCGATGTTCAGCTCATCAAGATCCTGATGGCTCAACGAGCCCTTGAAGTAAGGTGCGAGAGGCGTTTCGATCAGGACAGAATTGTATAGCTCTTCGATATTCGTGGCAACGCAGAGTACAGGCATGGTCTCGAACCAGCCTAGAGGGTGGCATCGCTCGAGTAATTCCCGGGTGTCTCGTTCATGCAGTGTGCCAGTAATCAGAAGGGCCACATTATCGATCATGTATCCATAGGTAAGGTATTCCATGAACTTCGCTAACGATCCAGTTGCTTGGCCTTGCAGGTATCGAAATTCCGCGACAAGCTTATCTGTTGTCTTGTCGGCCAGGGCTGAAGTTGAAGGATTGGGTGGGAGAGAGGCGAGAAAGTCGCCATAGGCTGGGGAGAGCTGTAGCTTAACGTCTGTAAGATCATCAGTAAGGCCGAGCTGATATTGTTGTAGAGCTCCTCACCATCAATCGTTTCGCACTGTGTCAGATTGCTGTAGTTCTGTTGCGTAAGAAGAGTGTTCCTGTATCCTCTAACCACGCCTTCCACATAACTGCATGGATTAACAAATGCACACTAACACACTCGGTTGTTCTCTGAAGCTCACCCGCCATTGACATTGTAGAAGAGTCCTTCCATTGTGCTGATATGTATTGATGATCCGAACAGAGCATTTGCGGCGCATAAGAGACAAGATGCAAAAAAATACGCTAACGCGATTAGTACAAGCACAACATTTAGCGAGAAAGTCGAATTTGTACGGGAGCGCAACTCTGGAAAGAGCAACCGTTCAGTTTGCACAGCAATCCGTAAAACGGCGTCGCGCCTTCCTAAACTATGGGGCTTTTCATTCTACAGTATTCATCGCTCCTGCCAATCATCTTACCTATGGCTAAGCACTGTGCAGGGAAACCCCGGTGGGGTATGCGCTCCTCAAAGCAAAGAGCTCCAAGATCCTTGAGGACCATAAAATATCTGGCGAAGACGAAACAGCAGAAGGTATCTGCAGTCTGTACGTGAGCTATTTTACTTATAATAAATGGCTTTCATTACAAATCTGGCTACAGAGTTGGACCGCTTAAGCTTCAAAACTGACTCGGTCTTTGTATCAAACAGCTTGAAATTGAAGGAGTTCCACAAGTTCGATAGTGCAGCTACCGGTAAACCAGACAAGGACAATTACACTTGGCTCAGCGGTACTGAATGTTGCAGCACTCGAACAGACAGCTGCTCTTGTCGAAGGCAAAGTGACACCGCGCCTCTCAAACCTCCTCGACGGCATCAAAGATGAGAAGAAAGTCTCGCTCGCGGTGGCCGACCCCAAACTTGGTAAGTAGTATAAAGCATGTCACTCGTGGATGCTAATCACGCTATAGCCAGCGCGATCAACAGATTGCCACAGCTATCCCTCAAGATTGTCTCCGATGCTTCCACTGCGGACCTGTACCGCGCCATCCGTAACCACCTACCTTCGCTCATTCCAGGCCTCCTTCCTCAAGATATATCGACGATGTCCCTTGGTCTTTCGCATTCGTTATCACGGCACAAGCTCAAATTCTCCCCAGACAAAGTCGACACCATGATCGTACAAGCAATTGCGTTGCTAGATGACCTCGACAAGGAGCTCAATACGTACGCTATGCGGGTCAAAGAATGGTATGGCTGGCATTTTCCGGAGATGGGACGAATAGTGAACGATAATTTGGCCTACGCTCGGGTCATACTGAAGATGGGCATGAGGTCCAATGCCTCAAATGCGGATCTGGCCGACATATTACCGGAAGAAATCGAGGCCGCTGTCAAGTCCGCAGCCGAGATCTCTATGGGTACCGAGATCACCACCGAGGATATGGACAACATTCAGGCGCTCGCCGAGCAAGTCGCTAGCTTCACCGAGTATCGTTCGCAACTCTCCACGTATCTCTCCAACCGGATGTCTGCGATTGCTCCTAATCTAACCACCTTAGTGGGTGACCTCGTTGGTGCTCGATTGATCGCCCATGCTGGCAGCTTGATGAACCTTGCGAAGAGTCCTGCCAGCACCATCCAGATTCTAGGCGCGGAAAAGGCGCTTTTCAGAGCTCTCAAAACCAAGCACGATACGCCGAAGTACGGTCTTATCTATCATGCATCCTTGATCGGCCAAGCCACGGGAAAGAATAAGGGTAAAGTTGCTCGTATATTGGCAACCAAAGCTGCGTTGGGTCTGCGTGTCGATGCCCTCCACGAGTGGGGTCAAGACGGTGAAGATCCTATTCCAGATGATGAGAGGAACGCAGTAGGCTTAGAGGGTCGAATGAAGGTTGAGCGACGACTAGCTTCACTCGAAGGAAGACCCGTACGATCGAAAGGCGTTGCTATTGGGCCAAATGGGGTTTCAGCTGGACCGGGCAAGTGGGAAGTCAAGGAAGCTCGGAAATATAATCCTGACGCCGATGGTCTTGTCGGTGATGAACCCGCTGCCTCGGCGCCCCGCATCAAGAGTTCGCAAGATAGCAAAAAGGATGACATGCTTTTTAAAGCTTCGCAGGACAGCCAAAAGAACAAGAAGCTGATCGAGGAAATCGATGAACACGCCGCTTCGGGAAGCGAAGATAGCTCGGAGGCAGAGGCGGGAGCTGAGGACGCCGAAACCAAGGATGACGTGGACATGGAGGATGACACTGGGGCAAAGGATGAGCCTGCATCCCAGATTGAGGCATTAGCAGCGACGGAGTCAATAAATAAGGCGAATGGGCATATCGAGAAGGCAGCTGCCAATGGCGATGAGAAGTCCGAAACCATATCCACCGTGTCCGATGACAGTCCAGACTCGCCCGACTCACCCACCCCTCAAGAAATCAATTGGCAATCTTCCATCCTTGGTAACACGAAAGTTGCAAAGAAAGCTCGGAAGAAGGAACGACATGAGCGGAAGCTTGCACTCTCGGCGGAGCGAAGTGAGGCACGAGGAAAGAAGAATGCCAAACTTGCCCGGAGACTCGACCGCAAGGAGCGACGACTGAAGCGCGCCGAACAATTGGAACGACGGGAGGCAGGGGAGGATGAGAAGTATCGAGAACCTGCAGCGGAAGCAGGCTTGTCGATAGAACGGTATAAGAGGAAGCTCGAGAGGGGTGAGATCAAGTTCGAGGACGGTAAGCCGGTTTCGATCAGCAAGAAGGACCTGAAGAAGGCGAGAAAGGCAGCCGAGAAAGCCGAGGAGAAGAAGGTGGAGAAGGTACATCAGGATGGAAGTAATAAGAAGAAGCGGAAGAGAGAGGACGACATGGAAGGGGTCGGGAAGTCGGAAAAAAAGAAGAAGAAGAAGAAGACTAAGGCTTAGAAGGCGCTGATACTTGGCTTTCGATTGTTGATAGGTCCGGGGTTGGATCATTGTGGCAGTATTTGACCATGGCGTTACTCACTACGCTCTGGACGCTGCATGTAAATGGATATGATGCTAAAGTATGCCAGAGGTTGGCAAGGCTTCAGTCGGAATAATTCTACAAGACTTCGCACCAGTTTTGCGAAGAAACTACCCCAATGCTGTCTTCCCGGTGCCTTCATAGCTATAGATTAAGTACTGTTGAATATCTCGACTCTCTAGCCCTTAACCCCGCCCTAGCCTGCTCCCTCCTCCACCCCAAATAAATCACGCTTGAACAAGACCAAATCTCAGCACCCACCCTCCATCTAGCAGCTACAACCCCACGATGAAGGTCCCACCCCCCCATCCCCCATCTCCTCCCCAAGACCGCAAGACTAACACCCAACCCCCAACGCCCAGATCCTCGAGACCCAATCCGCCGTCCTCTCCAACTACGAAGTCTGCACACACCTGCTCTCCCTCCCCTCCCGCCCCCAAACCACCACGCCCAAAAGCCAAAACTACGAGACCGTCATCAAAGAGGTATCTTCCCCTCTCTCCTTCCTCCCTTCTCCCCTTCACTCCCACACTGCCTCCCTCACCTCCACTCCCCCCCATTTGCCCCCACTCCCTC
>JAABUQ010000514.1_pt1 | contig 89175 bp, 73 predicted proteins | sample 5560001 | NCBI WGS metagenome assembly JAABUQ01 (sample SAMN10711888, study PRJNA513371) | rock metagenome | isolation source: Antarctica rocks | place: Antarctica: Victoria Land, Finger Mt nord | collected 2015-12-18
ACGTAGCGCTGAACCTGTTGAAGGGCGAGCGCACGGTCAAGATCGGGGTCAAGGCAAAGCGGCTCAGGGCGGGGTGGGACGAGCAGTACCTGCGCAAAGTCCTCGCTCCCTGACATGCGATTGCCCTGAGGGCATGATCCGCCACCCAGGTGAGCAGGTGCAGCGGGCGGTCGAGGTCTTCCATCGCGCGGGCCACGGCGATGTACCACTCCGCCAGCCAGAGCGTGCAGATGAACCACGGGTTGCCGGGCACTGCCGCCACGTCGTGCCGCACCTGATGGTAGTAGTCATCGTGGTAGCGCGCGACGCCGCCGATGGGCGTTTTCACCCACAACTGCTCCTCGATGGCGCGCATCATCGTGACGATGGCCGGGTCGTCGGGGGCGAACATGCCGTACACAAAGAGCGCGGCCTGGCTCGTGTCCAGCGTCGGGTCTTGCGTCAGGGTGCCGTTTTCGTCGCGCGCCACCATGCACACGAAGCGGCCCCGGTCGGCATCGTACATATGCGCGCGCACGGCCTCTTTGATCTCGGCGGCGGCGGCGCGGTAGCTCAGGGACAGGTCGTGCTCATCGAACAGATCGGTGAAGTTCGCCGCCGCCTGCAACCCGGCGTAGACCGTGGCGACGCCAAAGGCGGTGACGCCATACCGCTCCTCCCAGAGGTCGTACGAGGGTTGCGGCAAGTCCGTGGCGGGGTCGCGGTAGGCGAGCATAAAGTCCGCCGCGCGCTTGATCAGCCGCTTGTACAGCGTGGCGATGTACTCGATATCGCGGTGCGTCTGGTAGTGATGCCACAGGCCGACGAGCACGAGGCCCGTGCTGTCCTCCTGAATCGGCAGGCGCACCCGGCCCGTCGCGTCCGCCCACGGGTGCCACGAGGAGGCGAGCCGCCCGCGCGGCGTGTACTTGTGGAGAAAGCAGCCGTTGGTGTCAATGATGCCCAGGCAGAAGGCGTAAAAGCGGCGCGAGAGGTGCCCGTACCCCGCGCTGTCGAGCGCCATGCTGACAATCGCGCCGTCACGCGGCCAGACGTACGAGTAGGTGTCGGCGGAATCGGTGGTGATGTCGCTGTCGTTTGCCGCCACGATTGCGCCGCCTGCGTCCGTTTGCGTGCGGATCGTCAGCAGGCTGCGCCGGTAGAGCCGCACAATCGGCTCCGGCAGGTTGCCGAAGTCCATGTCTTCCTTGTTCGCCCAACTGCGCCAGTAATCCCGCGTGCGCACGAGAAAGGTCTCCGGGCCGCGCCGCACGACCTCGCCATTCAGTTCGCTGATTTCGGCGTGCGACGTGCCCGCCGCCAGCCAGTGCATGAACACGGCGCTGCCGTTCGCGGGCACGTCGGGCTGATGCAGGGCGATGGTGCCGTCAATCGCGCCCTGCGCGATCAGGTTGCGACCAAGCACGCCGTCCTCGGCGTCGCGCCACGTCCCTTCAGCGCCGCGCCACTCCTTGACGCCGGTGGCCCAACTGGTGATGCCCGGCGTGCCCCCCGCGACGCCCCCGGCGAGAAAGTAGCGGTCGTCCTTGTAGAACACCAGCGCGTCCGTCACCGGGTCGAAGTAGACGGTATCGCCTACCTCGTTGCCGGAGATATGCACGTCGTAGTGAAAAAACAGCCGCACTTCGCGCGCCCGCGCCGCGTGGTTCGTGACGTGGAAGCGGCGCAGGAGCAGCGGGCGGTGGAAGTCCACGATGTCATCGCAGAACAGCGTCAGGTTCAAGGCGGGGTGATGCAGTGTCACTTCGGTCATCAGGGTATCCACGCTGTACGTCATCTGCCGCTGCCACGCGCAATCCGCGAGCCACGCGAATTGCCCATCCACCCACACCCCCGTGCGGCACTGGTGGCCCATCGTATGGTTTTCCTGCCCGACATTCGGGTAAAAGATGTCGCGGATGTCGTAGACGAGATCGAAGTTAATCAGCAAACTGCCGTTGCCAATCGAGAGGTCACGCGGCATGGAATAACCACCTTCATACGTAACGAAACACACTGACGCAGTGGCAATGTGCATCACCCGCGCCGCATTGTCAATAATTTTTGACTACAGTTCCAGAAATTAGAGTAGAATGCCCAGCGGCAGAAGCAGTATCCAGAGCGTCAGCAGAAAGGCGACCGCCGCCCACACGGAGTTCGCTTTCATGCGGAACCACGCGATCCCGATGCAGATGAAAAAGCCAACCGTGGCGCTGAATGCCAGTTCCTCGATCACTTGCGCCGCCGTAACTGAGATACCGTTCGCGGCATGGATAGGAACCGCAACCCCGGCAGCAAGCAGAACCGCGCTAGCGACGCCATATGCTGCGCCGCTCAACAGCGCGGCGCGCGGTTTCGGAAAGCGCGCGGCGAGGGCGCGTTGCAGAAACCCTACAAAGACCACTGCGGTCGTCGCTTTGGCGAAAAGCGTCACGAAAAACCCCAGGAGCAAGAAGAAATTGCTCGCCGTGGGATTGAGAACCGCCGATGCTGCGGAAACCACCACCATGAACACGCCGCCAAACAGAGCCGCGAGCGACGCCGTACGCCAAGTATTGCGCCGCATCGGGCCACCAGGTGCCGTCGGTATCTCGCGTGCCAATGCCGCGCGAACCGTGCGCCAACGGAGATCATCGGGGGCCGTGCCAAACGCCCCGCGCCATGCGCGAAACAGCAAGGCGAGCGCGAGGGCCGCTCCGATGCCGAGCGCGGCATAATACACCGCCGCACTCGTGCCGGTCGTGACGCCCACGCGCTGTGCCGTAATGAGCACGACCTGCGGCACGAACGCCGCGAGTAGCCACATCGCTGCCGTGATGATGCCGACAACGCGCAACGGCACGCGCAGGATGGGCCGTGCCTGCTCCGCTTCCGCCACTGGCGCGTCGTCCTCGGCATCAGGCGGCGCTTCGTCGTCGCCCGTCCCGGTGGTCACGTCCGCCGTGTCGTCGTTACTGTCGCTCCCGTTATCGAGCGGCAGACCCGCTTCCTGACGTTCGAGTTCCGCAATGGTGCGTGGCACGCCCGCCGCCGGTCGCCGGGTTCCGGCCTTGCGTACGCTCCGGCGCGGCGCGGGCAGTGTCAGGGAGGGCGCGGTCTCGACCGTTTCGGTATCCTCTGGATCGGTGGCATTGGCTGCGGTTTCCCGCGCGAACGCATCTTCCGTCGCCACAAGGGGCGTTTCGGTGGCGCAGGTTTTGTCCTGATTGCGGCGGGCGGGCACGATGGCTCCTCCAATAACGATGAGCAGCCGAAGATTGTTCTGGCGCGTGTTCGCCCCGGCTGCATCGCCGCCAAATCATACCACAGCCTCCCCGTCGCGCCGGGAGGCGGTATACTGGGCACATGGACGAACGAACGCTGACCCATTTCGACGAGCGCGGGCGGGCACGGATGGTAGATGTGTCCGCAAAGGCGGACACGGAGCGCATCGCCGTGGCGCGGGCCACCGTGCGGATGCAACCGGAAACGCTGCGGCTGATCCTCGATGGGCGCGCGGCAAAGGGGGACGTCCTTGCCGTGGCGCAGGTGGCGGGGATCATGGCGGCAAAGCGCACTGCCGACCTGATCCCGATGTGCCACCTGCTCCTGCTCACCGGCGTCTCCGTGAACTTCACGCCGGATGCGGACGCTGGAGAGCTGGCGATTGCCGCGACCGTACGCACGGTAGGGAAAACGGGCGTGGAGATGGAAGCGCTCACCGCCGTGTCGGTCGCCGCGCTCACGGTCTACGACATGGTGAAAGCGGTAGACCGCGCGATGACGATCACCGATGTGCGGCTCGCCGAAAAGCATGGCGGCAAGAGCGGCGACTTCACGCACCCTGCCGAACCGTCGGGAACCGCCGACGATGCTGGAAACCGGGAGTAATTACCTCTCACCCTCTGATGAGCGCGAAAACGATTGAACCGCGAATATTGCCCAGGGGGCACCCGGAAGGCGCGAAGGCAAACAAAAGAGATATTTGGTCTCTTTGATTCCTTCGCGCCTTTGCGCCTTCGCGGTTCAAATTTCCCCCTCCCACGCCGTCCGATGCAAGAACGTATACGCCCTGCACCTCGCGTGCGTGTTGCCCCATGTGCGAAATCCCCGTATACTTCTCCGCGCGGCGTGCAATGGCGCGGCAGATAGTTCGCGCATGAGTGGGGAATGAGATGGCGGCACAGAGACCAAAGGCACCGACGAAACCGACGCGGCCCGCGCAGCCTCAAGCAGGAGGGGCAGCCGGTGGTGGCGAATCCCCGACGGGCGGGAATCGCCGGCCACCTGCCCAGTTGACCCGCGCCCAGATCAAGGCAATGGAGGCGCGCGCCGCCGCGACCGCCCGCGCGACCGCCATCGCCCGTGGTGAAGACGCCGATACCGTCACGCAGGTGACGCGCACGTCCACGCAGACGTACACGCCGCGTAGCCGTACACGCGAAGGGTTGACGACAAATGACCTGCACGCGCGTGCCCGTGGTGTCTCCGCCGCCACTGCCGCCGAGTTCTCGATCAAAACAGAGATGGAGTATCAGCGGCGCGACCTCATGCGGTTGCTGCTCCTCGCGGGAGTGATCCTCGTTGTCTTTATCGTGCTGCATTTCGTGCTCAGGTAGGTCGCAAAGAGCGATCGCGGCGCAAACCGAGGGAGTGAAGGGCAGGCTGCCATTGTGAATGGCGGCCTGCCCTTTTTGTGTCGTCTACCCGGCGGGCGTGTCCACTTCCAGATTCAGCCAGCGCAGTTCACCGGGGGTGAGCGTGACGGCGAGGCCGGGGAGCGAGGTGCGCGTTTCCGCGAGGGCGCGCGGGCCGATCAGCGGAAAGGTCGGAAAGGGCTGGTTCAGCACGTACGCGAGGGCGATGTTGATCGGCAGCACACCGCGCTCCGCCGCCAGTTGCACCGCGCGGCGGCGACGCTCCCAGTTGGCGTCGCTGTACCAGCAGCGCGCCAGTTCGGGGTCGGAAAAGTCGTCCGGGGCGGCGCGTTCGGTGAAGAAACCACGCGCCTGGCTGCTCCACGGCAGAAGCGGCATCTGCGTTCGCGTTAACCACGCGCGGGAGTCGGTGTCCGAAGCCGAGAGGCACCCGGCCCAGACCGGTTCGACCATGCGCGCGAGGCTGAAGTTGTTGCTCATCACCGCAAAGCCCGTCAGGCCGTGCGCCGCCGCATAAGCGTTCGCTTCCTCGATGCGGGCGATTGTCCAGTTGCTTGCCCCAATGGCGCGGATGCGTCCGGCGCGCAGATGATCGTTCAGCACCGAAATAAACTCGCCCGCTGGAATCGCGGGGTTGTCGCGGTGCAGGAGGTACAGGTCAGCATAGTCCGTCTGGAGCCGGTCGAGGCTTTGCGGTAACTGGCTGTTCACCGCGTCTGGCGTATTGAAGGGCGTATGCGCGCCTTTCGTGATAATGACCGCCGATTCGCGCACGCCGCGATTCTTCACCCACTGGCCGAGCAACTTCTCGCACAGGCCATTGGCATAGATAAAGGCGGTGTCAAACGTGTTGCCGCCTTTTTCGTAGAAATCGTCCAGCATCACCGCGAGGTGCGGCATCGTGCGTTGGTTATCCACGCCGATCACGAGGCGCGACATGGGCTTCGCCACGCCGGGAATCGTGCCGTAAGTCATCGGCGCGTCGTCCGCTTTGCGGAGCGGACGGTGCGACACGGTGAATGTCACCGCTTCCGGCTTTTCCGACGGGTAGACGAGGCCGATGGATTCGCGCCACGCATCGAGCGTTTGCATGTTGCCCCGCGTGTCGTCCCATGACATCGTGGGGGACTGGCGCGCGTCAATGTACCGCGCGACCGTGTCCGCCTCGATGCTGTACAACTCGCGCGGATCGTCAATCGTGATCGTTTCCGGTTCCGCGCCCTTGCGACGCACCACGATGCTCGCGCCGTTGCCGTCCGTGTTCGGCTTCCAGGGGTAGGGCACGTCAATGCGCCCGTCGCTGCCATAGACACGAACCGCGTTCTCGGCGTTCACATGCACGCCTGTGAAGCAATGGGCGGTGATGTCGCCGGGGAAGCGCAGCAGTGCGCTCGCCCATTCGTCCACGCCCGTCGCTCCCAGGTGCCCGATGCCTTTCACCTCAACGGGGTCCGCGAACGCATTGCCCGCTGCCGCCCCGGCGAGGAGACGAACCATCGAAACAGGGTAGCAACCGACATCGAGGATACCGCCCCCGCCGAGCGCCGGATTGTACTGACGCGCTTCCGGTGCAAAGGCGCGGTCGTACGCGAATGCCGCTTCGATGACGCGCACTTCGCCAATCACGCCGGAGCGGATCAGTTCCACGAGGCGAGCGGTCTGCGGGTGGCAGCGGTACATGAATGCTTCCATCAAAAAGCGGTCGTGCGCGCGGGCAGTCTCGATAATCGCCATTGCCTCCGCGCTATTCATGCCGACGGGCTTTTCGCACAATAGGTGCTTGCCCGCTTCGAGCGTTTTGATCGCCCACTCCGCGTGCATCGGGTGCGGTGGCGAGACGTACACCGCCTCGACCTCCGGGTCCGCCAGCAATGCCTCGTACGACCCATGCCGGTGCGGCACGCCGAACCGCGCCCCGAATGCGTCCGCCGCTGCCTGCGTGCGGCTACCCACCGCGACGAGCGTGCCTGTTTGCGAAGCCGCCAGCCCGCGTGCGAAGGTTGCCGCGATGCCCCCCGTACTCAAAATGCCCCAGCGTAATTTCTCTGCCATGTGTGGTGGCCTCCTTTGCCGCCATCATACCGGATTTCCCCGCGCGGGCGCGAAACGCTTTCACCACGGAGACACAGAGGACACAAAGGAGGAGTGCATCGTGTTCACGGCTGTTCAGCAGCGGATGATGGATGCAGTGCTCGCTCCGCGATCTCTTGTACTCGCGCTATCGTGATGCCTTCCCGTTGCTCCACGGCAAGGGGGTGATCTGTCGGTTCAAGCTCGATTGTGGGACGTAGGCTAACCGGGGATGTATGCACATGGGTTTTGAGGTTGAGCGTCTCCGGGTAGCCCGGAATCGAATTGGTGAGCCAGCCGAAGTACGGCGGTTCACTCTCCCGGCCTTCCGTTTGCCAGAGATCGAGCGTGCGCTGGAAATTGGCGGCGCTCAATGACACCCAGACCGTGTAGGCGAACGGTTCGGGGTAATCATGCACCGGGATTTGCAGGGAGCCGCACACGAGATGCACCGGCTCATCGCCCTCGATGAGGCACACCTCGTCGTTCATCCTCACACGCTCCTCCCGCCCTTCTGCCGGGCCGAGGAGTACGGGGGGTACGCCGAGACTATATGCCATCGGTGGCCCCTCGTGCCACTGCCCGCAGCACGAACACCGGAACCCGTTCACCGTTTCTGCCCCCCTTCGCGTCTTGGCGGTTCAAATCACCGAACCATAGCGGCGAGGCGGTCGGCACTGAAGACACCGGGGTGGGTGCCGTGCAGCATGAACTCGGCGGTGCGTTCGGCGGTGACGGGGCCAATGCCCATGCCGCCTCCCGTGAAGCCGACGGCAAAGAAGACCTTATCCATATCGGGCAGGGCGCCGATCAGGGGCATCTCGTCCGCCGTGAAGCCCATGATGCCGCTCCAACGGTGCGTCACGGGGATGTCGCCGACCTCCGGGAAGTGTTCGCGCATAAAACCTTCCAGCCCCGCTTGCAGGTGCGGCGTGGTCTCGGAGTCGTTGTAGCCGACTTCCTCATCTGCGAAGCGGTTGCGCCAGCCGCCGATCACGAACCGGCCGTCGGGCATCTGGCGGAAGTACTCGTAGCCCCACTCGCAGCCCATCGTCGCCTCCATAAAGCGCGGCATCGGCGCGGTGGCGAGCATTTGCCCGCGTATCGGGAAGACCTTGTCGGCGAAGTACGGGTGCAGCGTGCGCGACCAGGCGTTCGTGCAAAGGCAAACCTGCGCCGCCCGCACGGTGGCGCGCTGCCCATGCACCGTGACGCCCGCCGCGTCCTGCGTGATTTCGCGCACGGCGCAGTTCGGGATCACCGTTGCACCACTATGGGCCATGATCTGCGTGACGAGCCAGTACGACTGTGTGGCGAGGTCGCCGGGCTGGTAGAGCGACGCGAAAAAGCCGCGCCCGGTGCTGTCACGGTCGCGGTACTCGACCTCGTATCCGTCGCGCGTCAGGGCACGGGCGGAGGCCTCCAAAGAGCGCGCCTCGTCCGCGTCCCATGCCAGCGTCATGCTACCGGGGGCCTCGTACCAGACGCCGTACGCATCGCAGAAGCCGCGCACGATCTCACGGTTGCGAAAGCCGAGATCGCGCGCCTCCCGCACCGCCGCCTGCCCGATCCGCTCACTCGCGTGGTGGTAGTCGCCCTTCCAATGCACGGTGACGTGGCCCGCATTGCGCCCGGACGCGCCGAGCGCGACATCGCGCGCTTCGAGTACGACCACGCTCTTGCCCGCCTGCGTGAGAAAGGTTGCCAGCGTGCTGCCGACCACACCCGCGCCGATGATGCAGACGTCCGCTTCCTCGCGGCGGTGCGGCAGTGCGGGCCAGAGCGACGTGTCCTGCCAAAGCGATACCGTGGTCATCGTACCCCTCCGTCTCTCGAATGCATTCGGCTTCATCGTCATTTGCCGGGCATCATAGCAGAGCGCGACGCGGAAACGCGCAAACGGGGTTCACTGTCGGCTACCGACCAACCGCCGTGCCAGTGCCCGCTCCTGTGGCCCGAAGGTGCCGAGGGCGAGCAGCACGGCCACGTACACGATTGCCCCGACGGTGACTCCCGTCCATGCGCCCACACCAAGCCGCCAGCCTACCGCCCACGCACTGAGCGCGAGCGCGACCGACGCGACGCCCGGTTGCCATGCCAAGCGCGGCAGGGATACGGGGCCGAGCGCCTGCCCGACCCAGACGGCGAACGGGACGAGCAGCACTACCTCGGACAGCACGGAGATCACCGCCGACGCCCGGTAGCTGAACATCGGCACGAACACGAGGTTCGCCGCGACGTTGAAAGCGACGGTGACGGCAAAGGCCCACGTCATCCGCCGCTGTAAACCGAGGGCGATGAGCACGTACTGCGTCACGCCATTGACGAACGAGAAGGGCAGAAGCCAGATCGTCAGGCGCAGGGCGTCCGCCGCTCCCGGCAGAAAGCCCGCTCCCGCGATCAACCGCACGAGCGCGGAGGCCAGCAGCGTAATCGCCGTTGCGGCGGGGAGCGCGATCAGCAGCAGCACACGCAATGCCAGCGCATACGTGCGTGCAAGGGCGGCGCGGTCGCCGGTCGCCTGCCGCGTCAGTTGCGGAAACAGCGCGAGCGTGAACGTGCTGGAGACGATGAGCAGGGTATTGATGATCTGGTACGACACGCCGTACAGCCCCACGGCGGCCTCGCCCTTTAGCGGGCGCAAAATGATAATGTCCACCTGAAAAAAGAGCGACGCGAGCAGCGCGTTCACGAGCAAGGGCCAGCCCGCGCGTAAGAGCGCCCGCGCCGCCCCGACCGAAAGCGACCAGACGGGCTGCACGCCGAGCCGCCGCACGATTAGCGCGATGGGTATGCCCGTGAGTACATTGGCGATCAGAGCAACAAGCGCCAAGCCCACCGGCCCCCAGCCCATCACGAGTACCGCGACGCGCAGCGCGAGGCCGATCAGCGCGCCAAGCATCGCCACGGCGGCGGGAATCTCGAACCGCTCCTGCCCGTTGAACACACTCGTCGCACTGTCCGTATAGGTCGTCGGCACGATGGAGAGCGCGAGCACGGCGACGGTCAATGCCTCCACTTGCCCGATGCCGCCCGTCGCCAGACTGAGCGCGAGGTAGAGCGCGAACGGGAGCGCGAAGGCGGCAAGCAGCACGAGCCGCAATAGCGTCGCGCGCCCAAGCAGCACGCCCGCGTGTTCCGGCTCATCCGGGTGTGCGGCGATCTCCTGCGTCACCCGCGTGCCCAGGCCGAAATCCGTGAATGTTTTCAGGAGCAGCCACACGAGTACGGCGTAGCGGTACTGCCCCGCCCCTGATGCCCCCAAAGCGCGCAGCATGTACAGCGCAAAGAGGAAATCCAGCGCCTTGATCGCGAACTGCGAGAGCAGCGAGAAGCCGCTGTTTTTCAGCACCCGTTGCGCGGCGTTCAGCGCCCGCCCCCGGCTCCAGCGTCCCCACAGCACGAGCGCGAGGGCAAACCCGGCGGCGAGCAAGGCGGTCACGGCAACGGCGATCAGCGTTTTCATGCTGTCAGCTTACCTGCCAACCGGCAAACGCACCACCGGGATACGAAGGACACAACAAAACAAGCGCAACCAAAAGGGGTTTGTTCCCGCCTCAATGCGGCGGGAAGCGGGCGAAACTCGCGCAAATGGTCGCTACATCGGTGAGTATGGCATCCCCCGCGTAGTCAAGAGCCGCGAGAGACCGGCGGGCCGCCTCCGCGTTTCCCGCGCCGCAAGCATCTGTTACTACAATGGGGATATAGCCGAGATCGGCGGCGTGCCGCACCGTTGGCTCGATGCCTACCTCCATCGCTACGCCGACAACTGCTACCGCGATGATCCCGCAGTCGCGCAAGGCGATGTCCAGGGGCGTGCCCGCGAAGGCTGACATTGTGATCTTGTCGAAGATCGCCTCGCTGGCGAGGGGCGCAACTTCCGAAGCCAATTGAAACCCTGGCGAGTCGCGGAGAAACCAGGGCGTGACCGCCTCGACCGATGTGACATGTTGCCATACCATCGCAGTGCGCATTTGCGACACGCCCATCAACTCTTTCGGCAGCGACATGTGGCGGGAAAAGAACACGCGCACTCCGGCAGCGCGTGCCGACGTCAGTACCCGTACGACCTGGGCGATGATTTGGGCAGCATCGGAAATCTGGCTCAGAACTCCCACCTGCATATCGTACACGAGCAACGCCACGCGCTTCGGGTCACATACCTCGTCAAGCGTCCGGGGAATTGTTAGTCCGAAATCCTGTCCCATCGCTCACCCCTTCTCAATTTTCCGTCCGTGACAGTGGATTGTCTCATCGATCCTGATCGGTGTGGACGTATCGGCGTTCGTTTCATGTGAAACGACACCGGGGGCAGGATCGCAGCTTTCGTGCGCTCACGTCAACTGCCCATCTGGGGGACATACGCGCTTGCCGGTTCTCCCGTGGTCATAGCTCCTCATGGTAGATACCTAGCAAGGTGCGGGCGGCATCGCCCCAACTGCTTTGGGCGGCGCGGGCGAGGCCGATGGCGCGGCGGCGTGCCCGCGTCAGGTCGTCGTCTTCGAGGGCGGCAGTGATCGCGGCGGCGAAGGCATCGGGGTCGTCGGGCGGCGCGTAATAGGCGGCGTCATCACCGATTTCGCGGTGGGGTGGGATGTCCGATGCTATCACAGGGGTGCCGCTCGCCAGCCCTTCGAGCACGCTGAGGCCGAACCCCTCATACCATGCGGGCGCGACCACGACATCGGCGGCGGCATAGAGCGCGGGCAGGAGATCGTCGGGCGCGGGGGCGATGCGCACGTCGTCCGCGAGGCGGCGCGCGCGCCGCACCTCGTATACACCCTCGAACTGCCAGCCGTTCGCTCCCGCGATCACGAGCCGGTGTGGTAGTCCACCGGCGCGCAGGCGGGCAAAGGCGCGCAGCAGGGTCTCGTAGTTCTTGCGCGGTTGCACGGTCCCTACCGCGAGCAGGTACGGGCGGTCTGCATCGCCGACGAACCCGGCAACTGCCGCGCGTGCCGCCGCGCGCTCCCCCGGCGCGAGGGGGCGAAAACGCCCCTCCACGCCGTTCGGCACGACGACGACGCGCGCTTCGGGTACGCCGAGCCTCTCCACAAGCTCGCGCGCCGTGAACACGGAGACGGCAAGCACGCGGTCCGCCCGCTTCACGACCGGGGGTACGACTGCCGCGAGATACGCCGCGAGCGATGGCTCTGCGTACTGCGGCACGGTGAGAAAGGAGAGATCATGGACCGTGACGAGCAGGCGGGCGTAGCGCAATGGTGGCGCAACGTAATCAAAGGCGTGGTACACGTCTATATCGCCCGTAAACGTCTCAACGGGCACGGGCAGATGCGCGCGGTACCACAGCCGCGTCATCCAGGGTGCAGGCAGGGGCAGGCGCCGCAGGGTGACGTTTCTTCCCGGCCCGAACTCCGTTACCTCCGGGGACAGGCGCATCGGAGCGTCCGGCAGCCCCAGCACCGGCATTCGCCCCGCCGGGACGTCTCCCATCGCCGTCTCTGCCGCATAAAGGTACGTGTAGTGCGTTTCGTGGTCAAAGCGCGACACCAGCCGCGCCAGTTCCCGCGCTACGCGCCCGATGCCTGCGCCCTGCGTCATCGCGGGCGTTACATCGAGGGCGATGCGGCGCGTGGTGTCTGGGCGGTAAACGAATGGAGCGTCAATGATCGCGGGCATCGGGGCATCGGGAGGCGCGTCAGGCATTTGGCGTCGCCTCAAGGTACCACTCATACAGCCGCGCGATGCCCGTGCGAATATCCATGCGCGGTTGATAGCCCAACTCCGCCCGCGCGCGGCTGTTGTCGGCGCAGGTCACGGGGGAATCCGCCTTCAGCGCTGGTTGCCGCTCGATCCGCGCCTTCTTGCCGACTGTTTCCTCCACAATGGCGATCAGGTCATTGATAGCCACGGGATGCGCGTTGCCGAGGTTGAACACGCGGTAGCCCTTTGGCGTATCGAGCGCGGCGAGGACGCCGGAAACGGTGTCCGCGATGTACGTGTAGTCGCGGCGATACGTGCCGTCACCGCGCAACTGGATCGGCACGCCGCGATGAATCTCATCCACGAAGCGGTACGTGGCGAGGTCGGGACGCACGCGCGGGCCATAAGCATTGAAAAAGCGCAGGGCCGTGACGGGAAAGCCGTGCAGGTAGTGGTAGGCATGGACCATCGCCTCTGCCGCAACCTTCGACGCACCGTAGGGATTGAGGGGCGCGGGCTGCATCTCCTCGTGGAACGCGGCCTCGTCGGTGTTGCCGTAGATCGTGCTGCTCGATGCGAGCACGAAATGCCGCACGCCGACCGCGCGCGCCGCTTCGAGCACCTGAACCGTGCCCAGGACGTTCACGCGGGTGTACGCCTCGGCCCGCTCCACAGATGGCCCGACGGCGGGCATCCCCGCGAGATGGATCACGGCCTCCGGTTGGGCTTCCGTAAAGACGCGCAGCACGACGGTGGCATCGGTAATGTCCGTGGTATGCAGGGTAAAGCGGGGGGACTCCATCGCCCCGACGAGGTTGCGTCGTTTGCGCCATGCGGGGTACAGGTAGTCGCTCAACACGTCCACCGCAACCACGTCATCGCCACGGGCGAGCAGCGCGTCCACGACATGGCTGCCGATAAACCCCGCCCCACCCGTCACCAGTACCCGCATCCTGCCCCCTTCAACCGTCGTGCCGCCCACCGTATCCGCGTGAGTGTACACGATAGCGGGGCAGCCGTCAGGCAAGGCGCTTCGGTATCTCGCTGCCTGCCGCGTACTGCCTACTTCCCCGGACACACAGACGGCCCGGAACGCTTGTGGCGTGCTTCCGGGCCGTGAATGTGTTACTTGCACCTGCACGACGTGATAGACTGTCTGCTTTTGCCCCCCAGCGTGCCGTACGCAACGTGCAGCCGAGTTGACCAAGTGTTGTCCGTTCGATGACCCTGCGGTTTTTCTTCTGTCCCCCAGTCTGCCGTGCAAGACATGCAGCCGAGTTGACCAAGTTTTCCGCCCGATGCCGCGTCGCACTCTGGTTGCGCTTGATGTGGTTCGTCGCCTCCCCACATCGTTCATTAAGCAAAACGCGTGCCACGATACCTATCGCCGCTCCGGGATGCGTTTACGCGTCGCGTTCCACCCGCTCTTTCAGCGCGCAGTTCATCTCCTCGAAACCCCGTGCGCTGTCGGTGAGCAGTTCCTTACCAAAAAGTGGCACGAGGATGCCCTTGAACCGCTCGCTGTGCAAGAAGCGTGTGTGGCCCGCGTCGAGCGGTTCAAGCCGCCACTGATGCTCGCCATCGAACAGGCCCGATACAAGCAAATGCCCCAGCCAACGTAGTTCGCGGTTCGGTTCCGTCACCTGTACAGTGGGGCGAAACACGGAAACACCGCGCCCTGGTGGCTGAATATGCACTTCCAGCTTCCCTCCTGATCGTGCCTCGCCGCTGATCGAGCGAATGAATGGGTTCCATGTGGGGAACGCGGCGAAGTCCATTAGTACGTTCCAGACACGTTCCGGTGACGCGGCGATCTCAACGTGTGTGCGAATTTCCTGCATCGTGACAACCTCCTTTTCAATTCGCCTGGCGCACGTATGCCGTAGTGCTGCTACTGGTAGCACGCGCGCCGTGGTTATGCTTTAGTGCCTTAACGCCGAGATGAGTACGGCCGGGAGCATTGCCTTCCTTCAATCCGTACCCCAGCAGGCGATCCATACCGATGTGTGCGAACCAGATCGCCGCAAACGAAACCACGAGCGCTAAACCGCTCAACAGCCCGCCGATGGCCAGCGCAGCAGGCAACATCATTGCGTGCATGAGGTTGTACATTGCTGCCCCCGCGCGGTTCCCCGCGAGATAGCCAAGCGCGCTCAGATCGGGCACAAGTAACAGCAGCGCAAACAGAGTCCAGTGCGCACCCATGTGCTCATATGCGGCAAGCGCCAGCAGCAACACCGCGCCCCCTTCGATGCGCAGCAGAAAAGTTGGATGAGTCAACAACGCTACCAGACGATTCATCACAAGCCTCCTCGATTCAGCCATTAACGCAACTCGACCTGCGTTTATCGTACCACTACGTCAGGATAAATGCAAGGGGAGTTGCGTTTGTGGTTCGTAAGGAGTAGGATTGCCCTATGACGACTCGAACGACGACGAATCCGTCCTCTCCACAACGCCGTATCGGTGGCCGGAGCGCGCGCGTGCGCGAGGCGGTGTTTGCCGCAACCCTTGCGGAGTTGCAAGAACGAGGGTACGTCGCGGCAAGCATTGCCGGAATCGCGGCGCGCGCGGGCGTGCATGAGACATCTATTTACCGTCGCTGGCGGACAAAGGCTGCCCTCGCGCTGGATGCGCTCTCGGTACATGCCGAGGAAGCCTTACCTATACCGGATACGGGCAATCTACGCGGAGACCTCACGGCCCTCCTCGCTGACGTGGTGCGGTTGTTGCAGTCCCCTGCGGGTAGAACGATGGCGCAGATCGCTGTGGGGAGAGGCGGCGACGCGGAATCCGAACAGCTCAATCAGTTGTACTGGGCAAACCGCTTCGCGTCATTAGAGGTGATCGTGCGGCGAGCGGTGACACGCAGTGAACTTCCCGCTGACGCTGACGTGCGGCTGCTCATCGAAACGGTGATTGGCCCCATTTACGTGCGCGCGCTCTTTACGCGCGAACCGCTTGATGTCGTAACAATTGCGCGCATCGTCGCCCTCGTATTACAGGGAGCGACCGCAACGAATTAACGTGCGGTCGCTCCCTGTAATACGCGATACTTGCGTACTACCGATAGACGCCATTATGGCCGAGGCTGATTTTGCCCGGTTCGGGGAAGTAGGTCAGGCCGTGGGGCGTGGCGCCGGTGACAATTGTGTGAATCACACCGCCGTCAGATGTGTCTATCGCGGACACGGAGCCGTTGAAGCGGTTGGAAACCCACAACTGCGAGCCATCGGGGGAGACCACGAGCATGTCCGGGCTGCCACCGACCTTCCATGTCTGCGTGATCGTACGGCTGGCGAAGTCAATCGTTGAGATCGTGCCTGCGAGGCGGTTCGCCACGTACAGGCTGTTCGTGTCGCGGCTAACGGCGAAGCCGTGCGCGCCCTGGCCCGTGGGCAGGAAGTCAATCTCACGCATCGCTACGGGATCAATCACGGAAACGCCGTGCCGCCCCTGGTTGGCGACGTAAAACACCGCGCCGTCCGGCGACACCTTGATATCAATAGGCAGGCCACCGACACGTACGCTGCCGAGGATGGACATGCGCTCCGTGTCTACTTTGATTACCTGCCCGTCGAACTCGCAACTGACGAGCAGGTACCGTCCGTCGGCGGACATATCGGCGTGATCCACGCCGTTGCAGGGGAGCGGCAATCGCTTCAGGAGCCGCCACGAGTTCGCGTCGTAGAAATCGAGCGAGTTGTTCGGCTCCGCCGCGACGATGCCCTTCGTGCCGTCCGTGGTGAAGTACAGGTTATACGGCACCGCAGCAAGGATCGTGCGCGTCGGCTTGCCGGTCTGCACGTCAATCTCCAGCAGCGTGCTGCTGCCCATATTGTTCACGTAGAGGTGCGTGAAGCCCGGCGACGCGCCGACGTGATGCGCGGTGCGCCCGGAGGGGTAGCGGTCAATGATGCCGAACGTGTTCGGGTCAATCACGGTGACGGTGCCGTTTGTTTCGTCCGGCACGTAGACGCGGGGCGGGAGGTTGGCGATTGCCGGATTGATGCCGCTCTTGGTGTTCTCCCAGACGTTGATCGGAAACCCTGTAGCGGCAGCCGGTTGCCCCTGGGGGTAGCGCGCCGCGAACTGCTCCGCGCCGAGCCGCCCCAACGTCACCGCGTTCGCGTCACCCGCGCGGTCGGGTGCGACTTCCATGCGTGCCCGCTCGAAGTACTGCACATGCAGCGTCCCGCCATCCGGCTGGGCCTCGTCGAACTCGTCGGTGATCGGGTAGCCAAACTGCGTGAGGCGGCCCTGCCCCGTCCAGATGCCACGAAAGGCGCCGTTCAGGCAGTGGTTCGTTTCGACAAAGCACATGCCACCGGCGGTCGCGGTGTTCTTGCCCATCGGGTAGCGCGCCGCGAACTGCTCCTGGCCAATCAGCCCCATCTGCACCACGGCGGGGGTATTGATTGCCTCCTGATGGTATTCGAGGCGAGCGCGCTCGAAGTACTGTACGCGGTGCGTCGTGCCGTCTGCGCCGGTCTCATCGAACTCATCGGTCAGTGGCAGGCCGTCGCGCGCGATACCGCCATTCGCGGTCCAGTAGGCGTACAGCAGGCCGCGCACGCACTTGCCCGTTTCGGTAGCGCACGTATTGGGGAGCGGCGCCGGTTCGGACGTGGCGAAGAACGCGGGACCAAACGTGAGCATCAAAAGCGGCATCAGGAGCGACAAACCAATGACAACCCGAAGACGCACGAACCTAACCCTCCTAGTTTGGTGGCCCAAAAAACGATGCGACGCGAACGCCCCGGAAGCCGCACTCTCGGAGGCCCAATGCCGCGCGACGTATCGTGCGACATTGGCATTGTGTCTGTCAACGTAAAATTGGTAATTGTCCGAAGCACTCCCCGAAAGCCTGCGCGCTAACTTTCAGTGCCGCGCGGGTTGCGGGGCAATCGTTGCGGCACCCTGCGTCGGTATCGTGCCACGCGGCGTTGCCATCGTGGGAACGATGCGCGGTGCCGCCGGTACGGGAGATGCCGATGGAGGGGTAGGTAGTGCGGTCGGGGAAACCGGCTGCGCGTGGGGCACTCCCCCGCCCGCATCCGGGTGGCGCGTCGGCTGTGGGGCAATCACTGCGTTGCTAAACACATGCACGTAGTCGAAGTTCGCGGTGAAACCCGTACCGTTGTTCATTGCCACAAGGCCGATGCGCGCGTCCGTTCCTAATGCGTGTGTCCAGGTGCCGCCGCGTGTCCATAGCTGCCCATCGTGGCTGGAAAACGCGGTGTAATGTTCCTCACCGGCGGCGATGCGTTTGGTGATGCGCAGGTACGTCCAGTCGGTGGGCGAACTTAAGACCGTGTTTCCGTAACGCGGCGCACCGGTCGGTACGGGGTATAGCTCTTTGGCAAACTCGATCTGCCGCGTCTCATAAATCGAGACGTGGACGAGCTTGATGTAGTTGTCGTCGTCGCCGTAGATCACCAGCCCGGCCTGCACATAGTTCTGGCAACAGCCTTCGGGTGGGAGATTGATCTTGAGACGCGTCTCCACGGTGTATTCCGCCGCCGGCGCTGCTTCGGTGAGTACCGAGGCATTGTTGCTGTCCAGATTGAGTTCCGCGTTCTGCACGTCGAAGCGAAAGGTCCCATCAGTGAGGCCATACGTGCTGAGCGCGGGCGGGCGCACCCATGACCACTGCGGTCGAAGGGCCGCAGCGGGGTCGAACTCGTCCGAGGCGCTCGGCACGAGCCTACCGAGGGCTTCATCCGCCGATTCGTGCCGAGGCAGATAGGTCGGGCGGTCGCCCGCTTGTGCCGCCGGGCCGGGCTGGATCATGTCAGAGGGACCCTGCCCGCCATGCACGGTGGGCCAGCCCTCGTACCATTCGAGCGGGTCCATCAACGCGGGACGCTTGGTGAACCCGGGCGATCCGGCGAAAAACGGGTCGTTGCGGTTCACGGCATGATAGACCGTCCAGTCCTGCCCGGCCGTGTCGGTAAATACCGCGTTGTGGCCGGTGCCGACCCACTGGTCACCGTTCATGGTGATAACGGGCGTGCCGCCGACGCGCCCCGCGAGAAGCGATGCCCCCTCGCGGTCTACGTACGGGCCGAGTACGTTGGTCGAGCGCCCGACGAACACGCTGTAGCCCGTGAGCGCGCCATTGCAGCAATTGGTGGCGGAAGCGAACAGGTAGTAGTAGCCGCCATGCCACACAACTGCCGCTCCCTCGTAGCGATTGGCAATCGTGATCGGCGTGTCGCTCGTGGGATCGGCGGTGGATCCGTCCGCAGAGAGCTTGCGTGCCGAGATGCCGCCGAAGTAGCTGCCGAAAAAGATGTAGCGTTGCCCGCTCCCGTCCGCGATTACCGCCGGGTCGTATATGGTGCGATACGCGGGTGGGCTACTGGTCAGAAGTTGCGGGGCAACCACGGGCGTACCGGTCGCCGTCCACGGTCCGACGGGGGTGATGCTGGTCGCCACAAAGATCGCGCTACCACCGCCCGGAAACGTCGTGACCGAGCCGGTGTAGTACAGGTGATACAGGCCATTGAAGTACTGCACCTCCGGCGCCCAGGCATAGCCATTGGCGGCGATCCATGCGGGGCGCGCGGAAAACAGGTCGCCGGCGTACGCCCAGTTCACGAGATCGTGCGAGTGAAAGATGGGAATGAAGCGGAAGTCAAACTGGCTGCGGGGGATGCCGTTCGCCCGGCTGGCGCTCTGGGCCGCGCCGTTCTGCGGATCGGTGGTGCAGTACAGATACCAGTCGGTGTCCCCGGTGGTCTGCCCACGAATAATCGTCGGGTCGGGGCAACTCTCGAAGCGGGTGTTTCCATCCATCAGGGCGAGCGCGTTGATGTAATTGCCCGCTGCCTGCACCTGCGTCGCCGCACCGGGAAAGCCGACCAGAACGATTACGAGCATCGCGATGTGCAGGAACCGTCGCACGGTGAGCGGGGACAGACGAGGATGAATGATGCGATGCACTTGTGTCCCTTTCCCCGCTACGATCCATGTAACGGTGAAACATTGCCGTGCCGGAAGACCCGACCACATACGCGGTAACGCGCGAAATATACTGTAACATACGAACGACGGGATGATGAGTGATGTTCCCCAATTCGCAATTTTGCACAGATATCCTCAACGGTGCGGACTATGCCGCTTCGAGGCGCGTGGACTACATGCCGGAAACGAAAGGATGAAACGTGAGCGAAACGGAGCGCGGCAAGCTAGTAGGCAACGTTGCCCTCGTGACGGGGGCGGGGCGGGGGATCGGCGCGGGGATTGCGCAGGCGTTCGCGCGCGAGGGAGCGGACGTCGTTATCAACTACAACCGGTCTGCCGAAGGCGCAGAGGCTGTTGCGACTGCGGTACGTGCGCTCGGACGGCGGGCGGAAATCATTCAGGCGGATGTGAGTGTCGTGGCGGAAGGGCAACGGCTGGTACAGGGAGCGGTATCACGCTTCGGGCGGCTCGACATCCTTGTCAATAACGCGGGCACCTTCGATACGACGCCGCTGCTCAATGTCACCGAGGAAGGGTTTGAGCGCGTCGTCGCCACGGATTTCAAGGGGCCGTTTTTTCTCTGTCAGGCTGCGGCGCGCGTGATGATCGCACAGGGGCACGGGGCAATCGTCAACTTCGCCAGCGGCGTGGCGACGGACGCCGATCCCGGCTACTTCGTCGGCACGCCGTACGCAGGGGCGAAAGCGGGGCTTCTGCGCGCGAGCCAGCGCATGGCGATGGAGTTGGGGCCGTACGGCATTCGCCTGAACGTCGTGATCCCCGGCTTCGTGCATTCAAAAGCTGGCCCGTTACCGGAACGGGTACGCGAGCGGTTCGCCCCCCTCGCTGCCCTGAAGCGCACGGGTACTGTCGGCGATGTCGTGCCCGTGGTCGTCTTTCTCGCTTCGGACGCCGCCCGCTTCGTCACAGGCCAGAGCATCCTCGTAGATGGCGGCATCAACATGCATTAACCGGAAAGTTGAACCGCCAAGACGCCAAGAGGGACACAAAGAATACAAGTATCTAATCTCCCATCTTTTTTTATTCTTGGCGTCTTGGCGGTTCGATTGAAGAGTTCATTCCCAAGCGAGGGCGCCGCCGCTCTGGTACTCGGTGACGCGGGTCTCGAAGAAGTTTTTTTCCTTGCCGAGGTCCATTGTCTCGCTCATCCAGGGAAAGGGGTTGGCCGCGCCGTACTGCTGCGGCAGGCCGATGCGTTCGAGGCGGCGGTCGGCGATGTGCTGCACGTACTGGCGGAAGAGTTCGCCATTGAGGCCGAGCACGCCACGAGGCAGGCAATCGGTCGCGTAGGCAATTTCCAGTTCGGCGGCTTCCCGCACGGTGGCGATGATTTCCGCCTTGAATGCCGGCGTCCAGAGGGCGGGGTTTTCTTCCTTGATGCCGTTGATAAGGTCAATGCCGAAGTTGAGGTGCGTGGTTTCGTCGCGCAAGATGTACTGGAACTGCTCACCGATACCCGTCATGCGGTTGCGGCGGTGGAACGAGAGGATCATCACGAAGCCGGTGTAGAAGAAAATCCCCTCCATGATGAGGTAGTAGCCGATGAGGTTTTTCAGGAACGTTTGCGCGCCCGCAAAGGTGGCGGTGGAGAAGTCCGGCTCCATTACCGCCGCCGTGAGGTCCATCTCAAAGGCGTCTTTCTTCGTGATCGCGGGAATCTCGCGGTACATGTTGAAGACCTCGTGGTCGTCCAGCCCCAGCGATTCCACGATGTAGAGAAAGGTGTGCGTATGCACCGCCTCCTCGAACGCCTGCCGCAGCAGATACTGGCGCGCTTCAGGGTTCGTGACGTGGCGGAACAGGGCGAGCACGATGTTGTTGCCGACGAGCGATTCCGCCGTGCTGAAAAAACCGAGGTTGCGCATGATGACGCGCCGTTCGTCCGGTGTCAGTTCCCCGGAACGCCATGTCTCGATATCCTTGCCCATCGCCACCTCGGTGGGCATCCAGTGGTTGGCGCAGCCATTCTGGTAGTGTTCCCACGCCCAATGATACTTGAGCGGCATGAGCTGGTTCACGTCCACCTGCGAGCAGTTGATGAGCCGCTTGTCATCGGGGTTGATCCGGGCGGACGGTACGGCGGCCGTTTCCGCTATCTGCTCCGTGCGTACCGCATCGTCAAACGTGAGGGTCATCGAATCCTCCTGATCGTGAGAAGGTAGGTAACGGGCAGCAGGCAGAAACCGAACGTTCCCTGCTGCCGTCTGCCTACCGCGTACTGCCTGCTTCCCTACTGGCACGCTTCGCAGTCGGGGTCGAAGATGTTGCAGGTTTTGCCGGTGACGGCGCTTTCCACATCGAGGGGGGCATCGGAAAAGAAGTCGAAGTCAGCTTCCTCGTCGCGTTCGCGCTCGACGCCTTCAATCTCCATGGTCGCCTGTGCCTGTTCCTGGTCGTTACGCATTGGGAGCCTCCTGTCGGTCTACGGTGATGTTCGCGCTCGCGCTCTTGGCCTTCATCCAGCGGGGCTGGATAGCGCGGCGGTTGATGTCCAGCGTGCTTTTCTCCACCTGCGTCGCGGCGAGTGTGCGCAGGTAGTACGTGGTCTTCAGCCCCTTGTGCCAGGCGAGAAAGTACATCTCGTGCAGCTTTTTGCCGCTCGGCGCCGCCATGTAGAGGTTCAGCGATTGCCCCATGTCAATCCATTTTCCCCGGCGCGCGGCGGCCTCGATCAACCATTCGGGGCCGATCTCAAAGGCGGTGCGGTATCGCTCCCGCACGGCGACCGGGATGCGCTCGATCTCGGTGAGCGAACCGTCGAAGTACTTGAGGTCGTCCAGCATCTCGGTGTCCCAGAGGCCGAGCGTCTTTAGGTCGGCGATCAGGGCGGTGTTGACCTGCGTGAAATCGCCCGACATGTTCGCCTTAGCGTACAGGTTCTTGTACGTCGGCTCGATGGACTGGCTGCTGCCGACGATGATGGAGATCGTCGCTGTCGGGGCAATCGCCATCACATTCGAGTTGCGCATCCCATGCACGCGCACCGCCGCCCGCACGCGCTCCCAGGGCATCGTGCTCCCGCGATCCACGGCGATTTCCATGCCGCGCTCGTGGTCAAGCAGGTCTATCGTGTCCATCGGCAAAAGCCCGCGATCCCACTTGCTGCCTTTGTACGTCGTGTACGCGCCACGTTCGCGGGCGAGGTCCGCTGAGGCGAGAATCGCGTGATAGGAGATTGCCTCCATGCTGCGGTCGGCAAAGGCCATGGCGTCATCGCTTGCGTAGGCGATGCCGAGCGCGTAGAGGGCGTCCTGAAAGCCCATGATGCCGAGGCCCACCGGGCGGTGACGCAGGTTCGCGGCGCGCGCCTCGGGCGTGGGGTAGAAGTTCAGGTCAATCACGTTGTCGAGCATGCGTACGGCGGTGCGCACGGTAGTTTCGAGCGCGTCGTGATCGAGCGCGCCGTCCCGGATATGCAGCGGTAGGTTCACCGAACCGAGGTTGCACACGGCGGTCTCGTCGGCGGAAGTATTGAGCAGGATTTCGGTGCAGAGGTTCGAGTTATGCACGACGCCGACGTGGTCTTGCGGGCTGCGGACATTCGCGGGGTCTTTAAAGGTGATCCACGGGTGCCCCGTTTCAAAGAGCATCGTCAGCATCTTGCGCCATAGCTCCACGGCGGGCACGGTCTTGTGCTGCGCAAGTTCGCCGCGCTGTGCCATCGCCTCGTAGACCGTGTAGCGCGCTTCAAATGCCGCGCCATACAGGTCATGCAGGTCGGGCACCTCACTTGGGCTGAACAGCGTCCACTGTCCCCCTTCCGCGACGCGCTTGAGAAAGAGGTCCGGCACCCAGTTTGCCGTGTTCATGTCGTGCGTGCGGCGGCGGTCGTCGCCCGTGTTGCGCCGCAGTTCGAGAAACTCCTCGATGTCAAGGTGCCACGTTTCCAAATATGCACAAACCGCACCTTTTCTCTTTCCGCCCTGGTTCACAGCTATCGCTGCGTCATTTGCTACCTTGAGGAACGGCACGATGCCCTGTGACTTGCCGTTCGTGCCTTTGATGTGGGAGCCGAGGGCGCGCACGGGTGTCCAGTCGTTGCCGAGACCGCCGCTCCACTTGGAAAGCAGGGCATTGTCGCGGATGCCCTTGAAGATCATTCCCAGGTCGTCCGGCACAGTGGTGAGAAAGCAACTGGAAAGCTGCGGGTGGCGGGTGCCCGCGTTGAAAAGCGTGGGCGACGAGGGCGTGAAAGCGAAGCGGGAGATCAATTCGTAAAACTCGATGGCTCGCGCCTCGCGGTCGCTCTCGCCGAGGGCAAGGCCCATCGCCACGCGCATCCAGAAGAGTTGCGGCAGTTCGATCCGCCGCCCGCGCACCTGGATGAGGTAGCGGTCGTAGAGCGTTTGCAGGCCCATATAGACGAAGAGCAAGTCGCGTTCCGGGCGCAGGGCGGCCGCGAGCCGGTCGAGATTAAAGGTGAGCAGGGCCGGGTCGAGCAGTTCCGCCGCGACACCGACCGTGACATACTCCGCGAAGTACGTGCGGTACACGGCGGCGGCATCCGCGAGCGTCGCCGCCGTGCCAGTCGCCTCGCGGTAGATCGTGGCGAGCAGGAGGCGTGCGGCGACGTAGGCGTAGTTTGGCTCGCGCTCGATGCGGGCGCGGGCGGCGAGCACGAGACTTTCCGCCAGTTCGCTTTCGGGCATCGCGTCGTAAAAGCCCGACACGGCCTCCGCCATGATCTGCTCCGGGTCTACGTCGTCCAGCCCCGCACAGGCGACGGAAAGCCGGGCACGCACGGCGTCCTCGTCTATCGGTGCGATGGTGCCGTCCGCGCGGGTGTAATGAAGCACCTTTGCGCGGCGCATCTCGGCGTGGGCCTCGCGGTAGAGGATGTACCGCCGCGCGACGCCGTGCGCGCCCGTCAGCATGAGCGCCTTTTCCACCTCGTCCTGAATGCGCTCGACCTGTACTTCGTCGAGCGAACCGCACCAGCAAATCACCTGCCCCGCGATGCCGTCCACCGCCGCCGCTGCTTCGGCAGGTAGCGCCATGCCCTCGACCAGTTCGAGATCGGCGCGGTACGCCTTTTCGATAGCGACGCGGATGCGATCGCCGTCAAAGGTGTCAACGGAGCCATCGCGTTTGCGCACGATTGGCGACGATACCGGGGCGTCTTCCGGCGCGTTTCCATTCTCGGATTCCGCCCCCTGCTTTGAGGAATACACGAGTGTCATATCAACCATTCCTTTCCTTGCCCACAGGCACTATTCGGGGAATTGCGACAACAAGGCCCTGCACCTCGCGCAAACGCGCGAAGCAACGGGGGGATTTGCAATGAGGATGCGGTGGGGCAGCGGTTCACCGCCGCCCCTGTCACAGGACTTAACGCTCAGGTATCAGCACTCGGAGTAGCCACAGGCGTGGCACTTCTTGCAGCCTTCTTCGAGCACAAAGGCCGCGCTGCCACACTGCGGGCAGAGGTTGCCGGAGGGTTCCGACGTTTGCACTCCCACCGCAGAGAGCGTGTGGATCGCGTGGCCCGCGCCGGGAAGGGCGGCGTCGGTCGTGGCAGGCGTGCCGTTTGTATGCCCGTTCGTCACCGATTCGCCGAAGTGCATGGCAATGGCCTTGCCGACCGCGTCCGGAAGGCTACGCACTTGCGCAGGGCCGAAGCCGACCGAGCGGGAGCCACCGATGCCGCGCAGTTGCTCCGCGATCACCTTGGCGCGCTCGTTCTGGTTGAGGTTGCTCGGCAGGCGCAGGCTGAGTGAGATCAGTCGTCCGATGCCTTCCGCCATCGCCGCAATGTCGGACCCTGCGCGCCCAATTGTCACAAAGACTTCCAGTGGGCCGTCGTCGTCGGAATTGATCGTCACGTTGACGTGCCCTTCGGGAGCGGTGAGGTGCCGCGTGTAACCATAGACCACATCCGGGCGCGGTTTGATTGTGGCAGGGGCAGGGGCAAGCGCAGGCTGCGGTGCGGGAGCCGGTTCGCCGACGGCGGGTTGCGCACTCTGTACGCCAATGTTCAGTACCTGCTCACTCTTGCAGCCGTCGCGGAAAACGGTGATGCCCTTGCAACCGAGGTCGTACGCGCTGAGGTAGGCGGCGGAAACATCCTCGCGCGTCGCATCATTCGGCAGATTGACCGTCTTCGATATCGAGTTGTCGACGTGCCCCTGCCATGCGGCTTGCTGGCGCACATGCCATTCCGGGGCGATCTCCTGCGCCGTGACATAGACGCGCCGAACATCTTCCGGCAGGCCGGGGGCGTCTTTCGCGCTACCGGTGCGCACGAGGTGGGCTTCCAGTTCGTCGTTCCACAGGCCGCGCCGCTCCATATCTGCCTTGAAGATCGGATTGACGAAGGTGAGCACACGGTAATCGCTGCCCTGCTTGACGCGGTGCTGAAAGGCGAGTGCGAAGATCGGCTCGATACCACTGCTGCAATCGGCGAGAATGCTGATGCTGCCCGTCGGTGCGACCGTGGTGACGGTGGCATTGCGCGCGGGTGGGCCATCCGCGTAGATGCTCCGGTCGAAGTTCGGGAAGGCGCCGCGCTGTGCCGCCAGTTCCCGCGAGGCACCCCAGCCCCACTCCTCGATCTTCGCCATTATTTCATCGCCGAGCGTCAGCGCCTGCTCAGAGTCGTACGCGATGCCGAGCAGAAAGAGCAGGTCGGCCCAGCCCATCACGCCGAGGCCGATGCGCCGGTTCGCGCGCACCTTTTCCGTGATCTGTGGTAGGGGCAGCGGGTTCACGTCAATCACATCATCGAGAAAGCGCACCGTCAGGCGCGTCACGCGCTCCAGCTCTTCCCAATCAAGAGACAGCGCGTCTCCCACGCGCTTCGTCACCGCCGCGAGATTGATTGAGCCGAGATTACATGCATCAAATGGCCCTAGCCACTGTTCTCCACACGGATTAGTAGCTTCAAGTTGCTCTATTTCCGGTGTTGGATTGCTGCGGCTATTGTTGGCGCGGTCAATGAAGACAAAGCCGGGATCGCCGGAGCGCCAGGCGGCATCCACGATCTGGTCCCAGATGGCGCGGGCACGGCGATGCCCGACGACTGCGCCCGTGTGCGGCTCGATCAGGTCGTATTCACCGTCTTCCTTCACTGCCTGCATGAAGGGGTCGGTCGCGGCGACGGAGATGTTGAAGTTCGTCACCCCACCGTCAATCTTGCAGGTGATGAACTTCTCGACATCCGGGTGATCCACGCGCAGAATGCCCATGTTCGCGCCGCGCCGCGTGCCACCCTGCTTCACCTGCTCGGTGGCGGCGTCAAAGATGCGCATAAAGGAAACGGGGCCGCTCGCCACGCCTTGCGATGTGCCAACGGTGCTTCCCTCCGGGCGCAAGCGGGAAAACGAAAAGCCCGTGTTGTGAATCATTGCGAGACCGGAACGTCCAGCGGCATACGTGTTCCATCCCTCAACAGACAGGTCATAGTAGGGTTTCGGCGTCGTTGCCCGTGTGATCTGAGATACTTCCTGCCCGGTGGTGGCGATGCGACGGAGCAATGTACCAAGTGCTTCGTCAACCAGCGCGACGCAGGCGGCAACGTGACGCAGATCGTCACGGCGACACCGCGCATTCTCGTTGCATGACCAGCGGTTCAGCGCCTCCGCGCATAGCCCCGCCCCCGTACTCTTGTCTCCGCGCTCCTTGACGAGGCCGAGGGTTATGAGACGGTCTCGCCACGCGCGGAATGACAAATGCAGTGCGGTTTGCTTCCGGCTGGTGCTGTGTAACCGTTCCCGTCGGCCTTCGTGTGCGAGATAGGATCGGAGATCATCCGCGAGATCATTGACCTGTGGCAATGGGCAAAGTTGCACGGTGTAAGTGGTATGCCGCCCCTTGCCGGATGGCGCTTTCGCCTTCACGGTCGGCTGATAGCCGAGCAAACTGACGAGGGCCGCGACATCCTCCGCCATCGCTTCGCTCACACTTGTATAGGAAGGGCTACCATCAGGCGCGACATAGCCATCGCTATCGAGTAACCCTGCAAGGAACGCGCGCACGACGGGGAGCGGCGACTTGGCGATCACTTCGGGAACCCGCACCAATGTGTCTTTCGCACCGAACGTTTCCAGGCCGCACGCTTCGAGCAAATCATGAACGAAACGCTGATTGAGGGTAGCGACGGAGTGCAAACCGCGCGCGTCGGTTTGTACCGACACATGAATTGCACGCTCCGCGAGTACCGCTTGTACCTGATGCAGCACGTCTTCCGTGCCAGAGAACCATCGCACACGATACTGCCGCAACGATGGCACATATCCGAACGAGCCGTCGCCGAGTGTGAAGCCGATCAACCAGCCGAGGGCGGGGGTAATTTCCAGTGCTCCCACTGTCCGGTATTCTGACCACGGCCAGTAGCCATCCGGTCGCTCCGCTCCCAGAATCACATCACCGGGAATGAGGGCGTCGGCGCGTACCTCGGCCAGTTCTGTACCGCGTACCACCATAAAGGGGTGCCAATCGCTCGTTTGAACGGTGGTACCCTCCCGCAGTGTGACGACAAGCTGGTTTTCGCCGGGCACATCGAACTGCCACACATGCGACACGGGACGTAAACCCGTTTCGCCTGTGTACGGGTTCATCGAAACGGTGCGAATACCGAGATCGCGCACGTCGTAGGCGATACCCGCACCCTGTCGCGTCCCCGTACGCCCATCCACCGTTGCCCGATGGAACAGTACCTCAATCGGCTCGATCCCACAGAAGGTCGTCCACACACGCGCGTCGCCAGCGATGCATCCGCCGCCGCTCTTATGGATGATCGCTGCGTATTTCACGGCGTCGAAGATGCCGTCAATGGTGTCTTCCACCGGCAACACAAAGCAGGCGGAGAGTTGCAAGCCGTTGTTCTTACCGGCGTTCATCAGCGTTGGGCTGTTTGGCAGGTACTTGCCTGTGACCATCAGTTCGTAGAAGGCTTCCGCTGCCTCCTGCACGTTACCGCCGTATGCGGTTTCCGCCGCCGCGACCGCCGTGGCGACGCGCCAGCACATGCCGTCCTCGTCTTCGAGGTATGCGCCGTCGCGCTTCCACAGGTACCGCTCGCGCAGTACGCGCCGTGCCGAATCGCTCCATCCCCCCGCAAGGGTGGGGCGCGTCAGTTGTGGCGCGTGCCCGTTACCGTTGCCATTGCCGTCCGAGCCAGTCATGTCCGCCGCCTTCAATCGTTGCTTCGGTACCGACACCATGCGTCATCCCCCTCCATTCGCCGGTCGCGTTTTCAGTACGTTTTCCGGCGTCCCCACTGCCTTCAGCGAAAAGTAGAACAAGGTGTAGACAACACGCAAATCCCGTGAAACATATCCTATTGTGGTACGCGCCATACTGAACCACAATATCTAGTAGGCATCATAGAGTTCATCGCGTATCATGTCAATGGAACAGGTGTACGTACATATCATATGTATTCACTGTGTTGCACGCGAATTGTCTGTGGGACACAGGAAAATAGAACAGTGTGGACAACGGTGGATAACCTGTGTCGGAGTGTCACGCAGGGGGCATGCATAGATAGCACGGTGACGAGGGGTTGCCAGAAACGCAAAAGAGCGACGGTGCCGTACCGTCGCTCTTTGGTGTAGTGGAGAAGGAATGGCGTACGCTAGTCGCCGCTCAGGGGTTGGGGGCGAATGCCCGGTTCGTCGCTGCGCCGCCCGCGCCGTGAGAGCGCGAAGCCCCCGGCGCACACCACGATCACGAGCGCGAGGAGGCGGAAGAACCCTTGCACGTTGAACGTCGCCGAGCTGAGCGTGGGGGTGAGAAACTGGTCCGCGAGTACCAGCGCCACCACCGAGAGCGCGATGAGCGACCCGAAGATTACCGGTGAATAGCCGCGCTGGTTCGAGACCTCCGCGTAAATGGAGTTGTCCTTTGTCTCACGCAAGAGAATGGTGCCGACGATAAACGTGATCAGCGCCACCGAAACGGGAAAGACGAGGCCCATAAAGGGAGCGTACCGAACGAGGCTGGGATTGTTGAAGGCTGCCGCTGAGAGGGCCGTGGCGATGAGCGGCAGAAAGCCCCCGAAGTAGCCGTTGCCGATGTGGTACGGGAGCGAAACGCTGGTATAGCGCACGCGCGCAGGAAAGGATTCCACCAGAAACGCCGCGATGGGGCCGTATACCATCGTGACGAGAATCACGAGGAGCCAGACGCACAGCGTCAGGATCACGGGGTTATAGTGGCCCGAAAGCGGCGTGAACTGATACATGACGACAAAGATCGGGATGATGAAAACCGCGCCGAGCAGGTTGCCGGCCATCATGATCGGCTTGCGCCCGATGCGGTCGGAGAGTGCCCCGAAGACGATAAAGAATGGCACGCCGAGTGCGAGTGCGATGGCGACGATGGTGTTCGCGTCCACAAACGGCACTTTCCCGGTCTTCGCGCCTTGCAGCCAACTCGAAGAATAGAACTGGCCCGTGTACCAGACCACGGCTTGCCCCGCCGTTCCACCCCAAAGCACCATGAGCAGTGTCTGCCACTTCGCGCGGTTGCCGAAGGTTTCGGAGATCGGTGCTGTCGAAGTCTTGCCCTCAGCCTTTAACTGTGTGAAGAGGGGCGATTCCTTGAGCCGCAGCCGAATGAGCACCGAAACAATCACAAGCACCGCTGAGAGCAGGAACGGCACGCGCCAGCCCCAGCTTACCCAGGTCGCCTCCGGCAGACTGCCACGTACCGCGAGAATGACGATGAGCGAGATGAACAGGCCCAGTGTAGCGGTGGTCTGAATAAAGCTCGTGTAGTAGCCACGGCGGTTATTTCGCGCGTGCTCTGCGACATACACTGCCGCGCCGCCATACTCGCCACCGAGCGCCAGACCCTGAATAACGCGGATCGTCACGAGCAGGATGGGCGCGAAAATGCCGATACTCCCGTAGTCGGGAAGCAGGCCGATCAGAAACGTCGCACCGCCCATGATGAGCAGCGTGAACAGAAAGGCATACTTGCGCCCAACGCGGTCGCCCACGCGCCCGAACACGAGCGCGCCGAAGGGCCGGGCGGCGAACCCCGCGCCGAACGCGGCGAACGTGGAGAGCAGCGCCGCCGTGGCATTGCCCTTCGGAAAGAAGTGCGCGGCAATCTCCGTGGCGAGGCTGCCAAAGAGGTAGAAGTCGTACCACTCGATCATCGTGCCAACGGACGAGGCCCCGATCACGCCGAACAGTTTGCGCTCGCTGAGCACCTCCGCATCCCCATCCGGGCGATCAACGGCGTTTGCCATCGCGTTTGCTGACATGCCTGCTCCCTTCATCGCTCACTTTCACCCACGACCCCCAGGAAACGACAATATTCCTCTCGCCGGACGCGGCAATTCCGTCTTACGTGATCGCGATAATCCCCACGTACTGCCGCGTAGGCAAACGGAAGGCATTGCGCCCGAAGTGTTTCGTGTTGTCGCTTCAGGGGGGATTATGCGAGCCGAGCATCCTCCGTGTCAAGAGGGCCGGCAAAAGAAAATGGGCAGGGGATGCTTCAACCCCCTGCCCATTCTGCGATGTAGATATTCAAGGGACACGGCTCAGAGGATAAAGTTACTCAGGTCTTCACTGGCGGCTATGTCGCCCACCTTTTCGCGCACGAACGTGGCGTCAATGGCGATGGTTTGCCCCTTGAAGGCGGCGGCGTCAAAGGAAAGCTGCTCCACGACGCGCTCGATGATCGTGGAGAGGCGGCGCGCGCCAATGTCCTGCGTGCGGTCGTTCACGTCGGCGGCAAGGCGGGCCATTTCTTCCAGCCCGTCGTCGGTGAAGGTAATCGTCACCTCTTCGGTGGCGAGCAGGGCGACGTACTGCTTGGTGAGGGCATTGCGCGGTTCCCTGAGGATGGCGAGCAAATCCGCTTCCGACAGGCTGCGCAACTCCACACGCAGGGGGAAACGGCCTTGCAACTCCGGGATGAGGTCGGACGGCTTGACGCCATGAAAGCTGCCCGCCGCGATAAAGAGGATGTGGTCCGTTTTCACGGGGCCGTAGCGCGTCATCACCACGGAGCCTTCCACAATGGGTAGCAGGTCGCGCTGCACGCCTTCGCCGGAGACATCCGCGCCATACTCACCGGCGCGGGAGATCGTTTTATCAATCTCATCAATGAAGACCACGGCGGCGTCCTCCGAGCGGCGAATGGATTCATCCACTACGGCATCGAAGTCCACCATGCGGTACGCTTCCTGCTGGGTGAGGATGCGGCGGGCGTCGCGCACACTGACGCGGCGGGAGCGGCGGCGCGGGCGGTCACGCGATAGTTCGTCGAGAAAGTCGCCGTAGTTGCTTTCCTCGTACGGGCCGTCGTCCGCGTAATCGTCGTAGTATTGCTCGATATCAATCTCCACGATCACGTCTTCCAGCAACTCCTGATTCAGGAGATCGAGCAGCTTTTTGCGCTGCCGGCGCTGGCGCGTGTTGTTGACCGGCCGCTCGGTTTCTTCCGACACCGGGGCCGCCGGGGTCGTGGCAGCGCGGCGCGACGGGCGCGCACGCCCTTCGGTGTCCGTCTGATCCAGCAGGTAATTGACGAGCCGTTCGCGGGCGGCAACTTCCGCCTCGACCCGCACCGCTTCAAGCCGCTGGTTATGCAGGTTCGAGATCGAGACCTCCACGAGGTCACGAATAATGCTTTCCACGTCCCGCCCGACGTACCCCACCTCGGTGAACTTCGTTGCCTCCACCTTGATAAAGGGCGCGTCCACGATTTTCGCCACGCGGCGGGCGATCTCCGTTTTGCCGACGCCGGTTGGCCCCATCATCAGGATGTTTTTGGGCGTGACCTCGTCGCGCATCTCCTCCGAAAGGAGTTGACGGCGAAAACGGTTGCGCAGGGCGATGGCGACGGCGCGCTTCGCCTCGACCTGCCCGATGATGTACTTGTCCAGTTCCGCCACGATCTCCGCCGGGGTCAGCGCGGTGGGGGTAATCGTTTCGGGCGTTGCGGCGTTCCCAACGGTTGGTGGGGCGGCATTCGCCGGTTGTGTGGGCGGTGTGGGTGGGGTACGGGTTTCGCGGGTCGCTTCAGGTGCGCTCATCGCAGTGCCCTCCGGCGGTATGGGGCCGCCGCGTCGTCTTTTGTGACTGCCAGCACGGTCAAATCATCGTTCGTGTAGATGCACAGGTGCGCCGCAATGTGCATCGCTTTTTCCGCGATCTCGCGCGCTGAGAGCGTGGTTTCGTCCATCAGGGCCTTCGCGGCGGAGAGCGCGTACGGCCCACCGGAGCCGATGGCGATCACGCCCTCGTCCGGCTCGATCACGTCCCCCTCGCCGGAGAGCACGAGGATTTGCTCGGCGTCCGCGATCAGCAGTTGCGCTTCGAGGCGGCGTAGGTAACGGTCGGTGCGCCACTCCTTTGTCAGTTCCACGGCGGCCTTGCGCAGGTTGCCATTAGTCGCGTCCAGTTGCGCCTCAAACTTCTCGAAGAGCGTCAGGGCGTCCGCGACGGCGCCCGCGAAACCGGCGAGTACGCGCCCGTCCGCGAGCGCGCGCACCTTGCGCGCGTGCCCCTTCATTACCATATCGCCAAAGGTTATCTGTCCGTCACCTGCCATCGTCACCGTATCCCCGCGCTTGACCGCGAGAATCGTCGTGCCGTGGGCACGCGGCAGGGTATGTTCGCCAGCATTCGCCATGTGTGTTTCGGTATCCTTCGTTGCCTCTGCTCCGTGGGGCGGAGCGTACCATGCGACAATGCGGGGGGCAATGGATACCATCGCCCCCCGTTACGCGGTTATCTATCCCCTATAGTGTACAACAGCGAACGACCAGTGGCCCTAATTGCCAGCCGGGCCATGTGCGGGATGGCGTATCCATGTATACTGCACCCGCTCGCCCTCTAGCGGGCGTTCCGCACGCATTCAGGAGGTGTACTATGCAACGGCAATTCCCCCCCGACGCCCGCCACTCCTTTTGAACCGATGAGCAAGCGACGACGCGGATTCCCGTCGGAAACGCATGTCCAACGCGGCGAGCGAATCGTGCATCGGGACAAGGAGTTCATGGAGAAGCTCGGACGCAACGATCTTTGTCCGTGCAACTCGGGCCATCGCTTTCAAGCACTGCTGCATGTCAACGGGACGCTACGACGGTGAACTGCGCGACCACTACTTTTAGGGAGTAAGCCAGAAGCGCGTATGACGTTCAAACCAACATCAGACACTTATGACGCAATAGACGGCGCGTATTATCGGGTGATTTATCTCCTTCGTCCGAAATGTGCTGTTGCCCGTCATGCCGGAGCCAGTATGAAAACGGGGGAACCACCCATGCGATATATTGGCACCTATGACACGAGTCAAGAAGCACACCGCATTGCGGAACGACTTGCAGCACAAGAGCGCGGGTCTTAGCCCTTACGCTCGCGGGTTCGTCAAGTATATTGACGCCACAAACAAAACGGGACACAAGGAAAGCGTCGCTCCCTGTGCCCCGTTTTGTTTGTGGCGACGCCCATCCCCGCCATTGCGTTAAAACCCGCCGCCCCCAAGGAGCTTGCCCGACCAACCGATCACCCAGGGTGCGACCCCGGCGACCACGGTGACGAGCGTCGTGAGGTACAGGGTGGTGAGCAGGAGCGGCGAGGGTTGTAGGGTGACCGCCGAGGTAACAGACGGTACGGGTGGCCGGAGGGTGGCGAGAAAGACGCGCACGTATGCGGCAACCGTCGCTACGCTTGCGAGCGCCGCGACGAACACGATCCAGGGATTCACGCCGTTGAGCGCCGCTGAAAGCAGGGCGAGCTTACCCGCGAACCCGGCAGTCGGCGGAATGCCGCCGAGCGAGAGCAGCGCGATCACGAGCGCGAAGGCGATCCCCCGTTGCCGCGAGAGCAGGCCACCGAAGGCGGCGAGGGTGCGTACTCCGCCACCGGCACGATGCAGGATCGCCAGAATTGCCACGAGTGTGCCCGTTGCCGCCGCATACGACACGAGGCCGAGAAAGGCCGCCCGCGCCCCCGCGCTGCTGCCCGTGGCGAGGGCGAGCGTCACCAGACCGATCTGCGCGATCCCGGAGTAGGCAATCAGCCGCCCCATTTCCTGCTGGAGCAGCACGCCGACGCTGCCGACAAGGATCGTGACCAGGGCGACCGTGGCGATGATTGGCCCCCAGACCGGCTGGAGTGCGGGCACCGCGCCGTACAGGAGCCGCACGAGCGCCGCGATCACGGCGACTTTCGTGCCCACGGCAAGCACCACAAGCACCGGAGCCGGAGCGCCGGAGTAGGCGTCCGGCGCCCACTGGTGGAACGGCACGAGGGCGAGTTTGAACCCTAGCCCCGTTAGCACGAGCGCCAGCCCGGCGAGCAGCAGCGGCCGGGTGCCGCCCCCCGCGTTCGCAGCGACCTTTGCGATGTCCGCGAAGCTCGTTGAACCCGTGGCCCCGTACACGAGCGCGGTGCCGTATGCCTGTACCGCCAGCGCGACTACGCCGAGCAGAAAGTACCGCAGCGAGGACTCGCGCCCGTTCGGGAAACCGGCCAGCAGATACAGCGGCAGGGCGAGCAGTTCGATACCGATCAGGAGCACGAGCAGGTTGGACGCCACGGACAGTACGAGCATTCCGGCAGCCGCGAATAGCAACAGCGCCTCGTAGTCGCCGCTTTCCCAACGCTCTGTCTGGCCATAGGGCAGGGAGAGCAACACCGTGGCGAGCGTGGTTCCCAGCCCAAGCAGGCCAAACGCGACCGCGAGCGCGTCCACCGTCGCGGTGCCGTTGAATACCGTCCGCGCGTCACGCCAGCCCCAGAGGATGAGCGCGCCTGCCGCGAGCAGGCCCGCCACGGTCAGCGTCGTCGCCAGTACGCGTTGTCGCGGCATGACTGCCGAAAGGGTCAGGAGCGCGAGCGCCGCCACCGCGAGCGCGATCAGTGGCGCGAGCATCATGTACGGAATCGTCACCGGCGTCACTCCCCCCTCATACCAACGTACAGGCTACACGTACGGAACACACAACGACCCTAGCAGCTTTCGCCACGCCTTTCAGGGCCGATGAATCAGCAGGTAAAACGCGAGCGCGAACGCGCCAAAGGCGAGACCGGCGACGTAGCGGTGCAGGTTCGGGTGACGCAGCGGTGAGAAAACGACCTCCGCATCGCGTTCCACGACGCCACCGAACCCGGCCCCGCCTGCCTCACTCGTGGCGCGCGACGCGCCCTGCGCGAACTCTGCGATCTCAAACACGGGCCGGAGCACCACCGCGCCCACGAGCGTATCCAGCCCCATGCCACCGCGCAACCACTGCTGCAAGCCTATCGTTGACGCGGAGAGGCTTTGCCGTCGTGCCGGGTCGGCGACCAGCCACCACGTCAGCGTGGCGGCAAGCAGCGACACGAGCGTGCTGATGATCGCGCTTTGCGGTTCAATCGCCACTGCTTCGCCACCCAGGCGCGGAAGCAGGAACGCCTGCACCGGGATGTATCCGGCGACCACCGCGAACACGGCGAGAATCCCTTGCGGAATCATCATCGCCAGCCCCGGCGCATGAATGTGCGCCGCTGTGGGTGGGCCGAGGAACGTGCGCACAAAGGCGCGCGTCGCGTATGCCGCCGTCAGCCCGGAGATCGCCAGCGCCGCGAGGTATGACCCGATGCCGTGCGTGCGTGCGACATCCACAATCGCGTCTTTCGAGAAGAAACCGGAAAGCCCCGGCGTACCCGCGAGGGCGAGCGCCCCGATGGCAAAGGCAATTGCTGTCTGCGGTAGCCGTCGCGCCAGCCCGCCCATACCGTCGAGCAACTCCTCACCGTCGAGCGCGTGAATGACCGACCCGGCGGCAAGGAACAGCACCGCTTTGAATGCCGCGTGGGTCGTGAGATGAAAGGCCGCGACGGCGGTCGCGTTCATGCCAATCGCAAAGACCATCAGCCCAAGCTGGCTGATCGTGGAGTACGCGAGGATGCGCTTTAAGTTCGGCTGCACAAGGGCGCAGAGACCGCCATACAGCCCCGTAAGCGCGCCGATTGCCGCGACGAGGCCGTTCAGTTCGCTCCGGTTAATCACCGGGAAGAGGCGGATCAGGAGGTAGATACCCGCAGCGACCATCGTGGCGGCGTGGATCAGGGCCGATACGGGCGTGGGGCCAGCCATCGCGTCGGGAAGCCAGCCGGAAAGCGGTAGCTGCGCCGACTTCGCGCCCGCCGCGAGCAATAGCCCCAGGGCGGCAACCACCGCCCAGAGGCGCGGCAACTGCGTGACGTTCGCGTTGATTGCCGCCATATTGAGCGTGCCTTCGAGATGGAAGAACACCGCCATCGCCACGATCAGTCCGATGTCACCGACGATGTTAAAGATAAAGGCTTTGCGTCCGGCGGCAACGGTGCCGGGTCGGTCATACCAGAAGGAGATCAGCAACGCGGACGCGATGCCGACACCGATCCAGCCGACTGCAAGGAGCGGCACGGTGTCGGCAAAGGTGAGAATGAGCATCGCCGCAACGAACCCGTTCAGTTCGGCGAAGAAACGCGCGTAACCGGGATCGCCTTCCATGTATCCCACCGCGTACACATGGATTAACCCGCCGACCCCCGTGACAATCAGTGCGAGCACGGCGGCAAGGGGATCGAAAAGGAGCCGCGATTGCACAGTGAAGTTGCCTGCGTCGAGCCACGTCCAGCCACTGGAAACCTGCACCCGCGCGGCGGGTGCGAGGCCAAGCAGGCCGATGAACACAATCAGGGTCAGCACGAAACTGGCGATCACGCTGCCGCAGGCGATCACTGCAACCGTGCGGGGCGGAAGGCGCGGCCCGGCGAACGAGATCGCGATACACCCGATCAGCGGCAACGCAATTGCGACCCAGAGCAGATTGACCACGCGTTCACCTCACCACATTACAACGTTCATTCGTCGGCTATTCGGAGCGTCGGCAATGCCGGGTGTCAGAAACAGGCTCGACAGACCCGATAGGTCTCACAGGAACGATTGGTACGACTGCAATTTAGCATAGCATCGGGTTCGTGCATTTTCAAACAATGTCTTGGTGCGGTATCATAGCGTTCTAACGTTCCGATGCGGTGGCGAAGCATTGCCGACATGACCACATGTACATTGAGGGGCCGGTTCCCTGGGAGGCTGCCGATGCCAGCGAGTTATCTCGGTCTGTTGATCCTTGCGGGGTTCGCGTTGCTGTTCGCCGCCGTGGTGCTCGTGGTCTCTGCCCGTTTGGGGCCACAGCGCCGTGAATCGAGCCTGCCCTACGAGAGCGGGGTCGCGGAGCCAATCGCGGCGCCGGGGCGCACGCGGCTGCCCGTGCAGTATTATCGCGTCGCGCTGCTGTTCCTGATTTTTGACGTAGAAGCGGTGTTCGTCTATCCCTGGGCGGTCACGTACCGCGCCCTCGGTCGTTTCGCGCTTGGTGAGATGCTGGTGTTCCTCGGCATCCTGTTTTTCGGGTACTGGTATGCACGGCAACGGGGAGGCTTTGAATGGGAGTAGCAGAGAGTACAGTTGCACACGGCGCACACAGCAAAGACGGCGTACCGGGCGTAATGTTGACGCGCGTTGCCGATTGGGGGCGCGCGAACTCGCTCTGGCCCCTCACCTTCGGGCTTGCTTGCTGCGCGATTGAGATGATGGCAACGGGTGGCTCGCGGCACGACCTCGCCCGCTTCGGCGCGGAGGTCTTTCGCGCTTCGCCGCGTCAGGCCGATCTGATGATTGTCGCGGGGCGGGTATCCACCAAAATGGCGCCGGTGCTGCGGCAATTGTATGACCAGATGCCTGATCCCAAATGGGTGATCGCGATGGGCGATTGCGCCTCGTGCGGCGGTATCTTCAATAACTATGCCGTGGTGCAGGGCGTGGATCAGATCGTTCCCGTGGACATGTACGTACCCGGTTGCCCACCACGCCCGGAGGCGTTGATGGACTCGATCATCAAGTTGCAGGAGCGTATCCAGGCAGGCGTAGCATGACCGAATCGGAGTCCGCCGCACCCGCCCTCTCCCCTTTGCAAGAGGCCCTCACCGCGCTCCCCGACGTGCTGCTCGCGTGGGATGAGGAGCGCGGCGAGGCGAGTGCAACTGTTGCGCTCGCGGCATTCGCGGAAACCTGCGTCTGGCTGAAAGAGGCGCAGGGCTTTGTACGCCTTTCCGGCATCGTGGGCATTGATACGCTCACGTATCCGGTGGCGATGCCCGGTCAGCCGGAGCGCAGCATACCCCGTTTCGGGGTGATCTACCATCTCGCCGCGTTGCCACCCGGACGTGAGCGGCTGCGGTTGCGCGTTTTCGTGCCGGAGGATGCCCCAACCGTGCCATCCGTGACCGCGATCTGGCCCGCCGCGAACTTTTTTGAGCGCGAGATTTACGACCTCTTCGGCATCACCTTTACGGGCCACCCGGACCTGCGGCGCATCTTTCTCGCGGATGACTGGAACGGGCATCCCCTGCGCAAAGACGTCGGTATCGGCGGCGAACCTGTCGAGTTCACCCATACCATTGGCCCGATCACCCGCACGCGGAGGAAAGCAAATGCGTAACACCCCAAGCCGACCGCGCGCGGCGGTTGCCACCGTTGCCGCTCCCGATCCGGCGCTCGTCCTGCCTTCGCTGCCCGCCTCCGGCGAAAACCGGCAAAATCACATGAAGATCAGCATGGGGCCGCAGCATCCGAGCACGCACGGCGTACTCCGGCTCCTGCTCGAGCTGGACGGCGAAACGGTGGTGGAGTGCCAGCCGGAGATCGGCTACCTGCATACCGGCATCGAGAAAACTGCCGAGGCCAAGACCTACTGGCAGGTCGTGACGCTGACCGACCGCATTGACTACCTTTCGCCGCTCAACATGAACCTCGCCTACTCCCTTGCGGTGGAGCGGTTGATGGAGGTCGAGATCCCGGAGCGCGCGAAGGTGGTGCGCATCCTGCTCGCGGAGTTGGGGCGGCTCGGTAGCCACCTCGTCTGGCTCGGCACGCAGGCGATTGACCTCGGCTCCCTGAGCACGTTTCTCTATTGCTTCCGTGAGCGCGAACTGCTGCTCGACCTGTTCGAGGAAATTTCCGGCGCGCGGATGATGACGAGCTTTATCCGCCCCGGTGGCCTGCAACGCGACCTGACGCACACTTTTCTGCGGAAGTGCGACGCGCTGCTGAAAATCATGCCCGAACGCATCAGCGAGTACGAATCGTTGCTCACAAACAACGGCCTCTTCCGCGAGCGCACCGTGGGTGTTGGCCTGATTACCGCCGCACAGGCGATTGCCCTCGGCGTCACGGGGGCGAGCGCCCGCGCCAGCGGCATTGACTGGGACTTGCGCCGCGATGAGCCGTACGCGGACTACGCACAGTATCAGTTCGCGGTGCCCGTGCGGCACGAGGGTGATGTCTATGCGCGCTACCTCGTGCGCGTCGCGGAGATGCGCGAAAGCGTGAAGATCGCGCGGCAGGCGCTCGACCGCCTCCCCGAAGGGCCGATCCTGACGAGCGACCGCAAGATTGCCCTGCCCCCGCGCGAGGAGATCGAGCGGAGCATGGAAGCGCTCATCCATCACTTCAAACTGGTCACGGAAGGGTACAAGCCACCGATTGGTGAAGTCTACCAGTGCATCGAGTCGCCACGCGGGGAGTTCGGCGTCTACCTGTTGTCGGACGGCACGGGCAGGCCGTACCGCTGCCACTTCCGTGCGCCGTCGTTCGCCACCTTGCAAGCGCTCGGACCGGCGTCGGTCGGCGGGCTGGTCGCCGATCTGGTGGCGATCATCGGCAGCTTCGACCCCGTGATGGGGGAGGTGGACCGATGAGGGCGTATCCCCCCGGTGGCAAGGGTGGCCCCTTCCAGGCGTATCCGTCCTCCGCGTCGCCCTTTCCCCAAGTTGAAGGGGCGACCGAGCAGGCGCCATCCGAAGCGACGCCGATTGACGAGGGAATGCCGGCGGTTGCGGGGGGCGTGCTGCGCCCGGAGACGCGCGACGCCGTGGTTGCGCTGAAAATGAAGTACCCGCAGGTGCAATCCGCGATCCTCGACGCCCTGCGGCTCGCGCAGAACGAGGTTGGGTATCTGACACCGGATGCGACGGCGGAAGTGGCGGCATTGCTTGGGGTGTCACCGCACCATGTGCATAGCCTCGCCACCTTCTATACGATGTTCTTCACTGCCCCCGTCGGCACATACGTGGTGGAGGTTTGCGACAACCTTTCCTGCGCGCTGTGGGGCAGCCGCGCGGTGCTGGCACGGCTGGAACAGGAGCTTGGCATCGTTACGGGTGATACGACCCCGGACGGAGCGGTCACGCTCCTGCGCACCATCGAGTGCCTCGCCGCCTGCGGCGGTGCGCCCGCGCTACGCGTCAACACGACGTACTGCGAGAAGATGACCGGCGAACGGGTTGCGGAACTCGTCGCGGCCCTGCGCACGGGGACGTTCACGGAAACGTCGTAAGATGAATGGGGAATGAGGAGGGTATATGGCTTCCGTTATTGAAGTAGCGCCTCCCACAAGCACGCCCTTCCAGCCATTCCTGACTGCATCGGTCGGGCGTGAGGGCGCATGGACGCTCGAAGACTACGTCAGCCGTGGGGGGTACACGGGCTGGCGGCGGGCCGTCACCGAACTTTCGCCCGCCGAAGTGACCGATTGGGTAAAGCGTTCCAACTTACGCGGACGTGGGGGTGCGGGGTTCTCGACGGGCACCAAATGGGGCTTCGTGCCGCCCCTGCCCGGCGCGAAGTATGTCTGCTGCAACGCGGACGAGAGCGAACCGGGTACGTTCAACAACCGCGCCATCATGGAGTGGGACCCGCATATCGTGCTTGAGGGCGTGATGATTGCCTCGTACGCCATCGGCGCGACGCACTCCTTTATCTATTGCCGGGGCGAGTTCGGTCTGCCCGCGAAACGGCTGAACGAAGCGATCCGCGAGGCGGAGCAGGCGGGCTTTCTCGGCTCCGATATCTTCGGCAAGGGCGTGGAGCTAAAGATCACCGTGTTCCGTGGCGCGGGCGCGTACATTTGTGGTGAGGAAACCGCCTTGCTCGAATCGCTCGAAGGCAAGCGACCGATGCCGCGCTCCCGCCCGCCCTTCCCCGCCGTGGTCGGCCTGTATGGCCGCCCGACGGTGATCAACAACGCGGAAACGCTGGCAAATGTGCCGTTCATTCTCAAGAACGGGCCGGAATGGTACGCCGGGATCGGCACCGCGCCGAATAGCGGCCCGAAAATCTTCTCGCTCTCCGGCTCGGTGAATCAGCCCGGCAACTACGAATTGCCGCTTGGCATCACGTTGCGTGAACTGGTCGCCCACGGTGGCGGGATGCGCGACGGACGGAAGCTGAAGGCGGTCATTCCCGGCGGCAGTTCGGCGGCGATCCTGCCCGCGACCCTGCCGGACGGCAAGGACGTGATGGACCTCGTGATGGACTTTGACGCCTGCCGCGCGGCGGGTTCGATGCTTGGTTCCGGCGCGGTGATGGTGCTCGATGAAACGGTCTGCATGGCCTGCGCCGTGACCCGGTTCATCGAGTTCTACCAGCACGAGTCTTGCGGCAAATGCACGCCATGCCGTGAGGGCACGAGCTGGATTCTGCGGATCATGCAGCGCGTGACTACGGGGAGCGCGACCGAGGGCGACCTGTTCCTCGTCAACGATCTCGCCAGCCACATTCCGGGGCGCTCGCTCTGCCTGCTCGGCGACTCTGCCGCGACGCCGATCATGTCCGCGCTGAAGCATTTCCGGGGGGACTTCGAGGCGCACATTGCCACAGGCCACTGCCCGGACGGCTGCATTCCCTTCTAGGTCGGCGTAGTCAGGGAGTCGCACATGATGTCCTGTTCAACCCAGCGTATTTCGCGCCTTGGCGTTTCACGGCCTTTGCAGTTCATCAATGGGGGTTTCGGTGGCTGAAGACCTGGTGAATGTCACGATAGATGGCGTGCCCGTATCGGTGCCGAAGGGCACACTGATTGTGGAGGCGGCGAAGCGGGCGGGCGTGGATGTCCCTGTGTTCTGCTACCACCCGAAGCTTACGCCCGTCGGAGCCTGCCGCATTTGCCTCGTGCAGATCGAGCCGACGCCGCGTTTGCAAACGGCCTGCACCACGCCCGTCGGGCCGGGAATGGTGATTAACACGGCGAACGGCCTCGCACGGGCCGGACGTGAGTCGGTACTGGAATTCATGCTGGCGAACCATCCGCTCGATTGCCCAATTTGCGACAAGGGCGGCGAGTGTCCCCTGCAAAACATTACCTTCGCGTGGGGGCTGGGCACGAGCCGCTTTCGGGAAGAAAAGCGCCACCTCAATAAGCGCTACCCGCTTTCTGACCGCATCGTGCTCGACCGCGAACGGTGCATCATGTGCCTGCGTTGCACGCGTTTTCAGGCCGAAATCGTCGGCGACCCCAGCCTCGTTGTGCTCGACCGCGCTGACCATAGCGAGATCGGTGTCGCGGACGGGCAATCGTTCGACTCGATCTTTTCCGGCAATACCATCGAACTCTGCCCCGTGGGTGCATTGACGAGCCGACAGTACCGCTTCCGGGCGCGCCCGTGGGACCTCGATCTGACTGCCAGCATCTGCGGCGGTTGCGCGATAGGGTGCAATGTCACGCTCTCCACGCGCGATGGCAACCTGTTGCGCATGAGTAGCCGCGACAACCCCGCCGTGGATGATGGCTGGCTCTGCGACTACGGACGCTTCGGGCAAGTCGGCGCGACGCGGGAAGACCGGCTGACCACGCCACTCGTCCGCCGAGGTAACGCACTCGTTCCCGTGACGTGGGACGAGGCGCTGACCGAGGCGGCGACGCGCCTTAGCGCGATCCGCTCCACCGCCGGCCCCGCTGCAATCGGCGGCATCGCCAGCCCGACCGTACCAAATGAGGCGTTGTTTCTGTTCAACCGCTTGATGCGGGACGTGCTCGGCACCGGCAACGTAGATCACTACCCGCGCGCGCCGTTGCCCGCGAATGCGTCCGGTAACGGGGCCGCGCCGGACACGAGCAGTTTCGTGGGCGGCATCGCCGACCTGGAAACCGCCGAGGTCGTCGTGCTCGTCGGCGTCAATCCCATCGCCGAGGTGCCGGTGCTTCACTTGCGGCTGCGCAAGGCAGCAGCGCGTGGCGCGAAGCTCGTCGTGATCCACGCGCAGGCACACGACACCAACCTGATCGCGGACGCGACCACCGTGATGCAGCCACCGGCGCGGCGCGAGGGCGATCTCCTGTGTGCGCTGGCAGCGGCGGTCAGTGGTGCGACAGCCCCGGCGGTTGCGGAGGTCGAAGCAGCGGACGTGGCGCGCGTCGCGGAGCAGTGGCAGGCGGCGACGCGGCGCATGATCCTGATTGACCCCACGCTACTCACCGATCCCGATGTCGTAGCGGCGGTCGCATCGCTCGCCCCTTCGGGGGGTGGCCCAGTGGTCAGCATGGCGAATGGCCGAGGCGCGCTCGATCTCGCCATTCTGCCGGGCACCGGCGCGGACGCGGTAGCGATGCTCGATGGCTCGGTGGCCGTACGTGGCCTGGTCGTACTCGACGGCGATCCGCCCGTAGACCACGCGGAAACACTGGTCGTCTTCGCCCATCACCTGACGGCGGCGGCGCAACAGGCGGATGTTGTGTTCCCCATCGCCATGGCGACCGAGGAAGACGGCACGATGACCAATCTCGCCGGTCGCGTGCAGCGGCTCCGGCGCGGCCCCGCGCTCCCCGGTGATGTCGTGCCCGCGTGGTTCGCGGTGAAGGAACTGGCCCGCGCGCTTGGACAGCCCATCGCTGTCGCGACGCCGGAGCAGGTATGGGAGGCGATTCGCCAGAATGTACCGGCGTACGCGGCGGTCACGGAGGATGAGTTGAACGGCGTCACCCCGGCCCGCATCCAGACCATCGAGCGGGAGGTCGCGCGATGAACGTCGTGGGCTTTATCCAGGCGCTCGTCGGGGCGGTCGTCGTGCTGATCGTGGCAATCACCGCCGGGGCGTACATGCAACTGATCGAGCGGCGGCTCGTCGCGCGCTTCCAGTTGCGGCGCGGCCCGAACCGCGTCGGCCCGTTCGGCCTGCTCCAACCGCTCGCCGATGTGGTGAAAATCCTCTTTAAAGGGGAGTTGACGCCGCTGGGCGCGGATCGCGTCGTGTACCGTGTCGCGCCGATCATTTCCGTCACGCTCGCCATCGCCGGACTGGCGCTCATCCCGATTGGCACCTATTTCACGGTCGCCGGGAACCGCGTGCCGCTCGTGCTCGCCAACGTGGATGTGGGCCTGCTCATCCTGCTCGCATTCAGTTCGCTTGGCGTCTACGGCATCGTGCTCGGTGGCTGGGGGTCGGGCAGCAAGTACTCGCTGCTCGGCAGCCTGCGCTCGGCGGCGCAGATCATCTCGTACGAACTGCCCCTGGGACTGTCGCTCGCCAGCGTGTTGCTGCTCGCCGGGACGACGCGACTCTCCGGGATCGTCGCCGCGCAATCCCCGGTGCCGTACGTCGTGGTGCTGCCCGTCGCCTTTGTGATCTACCTCGTCAGCGCCGTCGCGGAGGTCAACCGTGCCCCCTTCGATTTGCCGGAGGCGGAAACGGAGCTTGTGGCGGGCTATCTGACGGAGTATGCCGGGTTCCGCTGGTCGCTGTACCAACTCGCGGAGTACGTCAATCTGCTCACCGTGAGCGCGATAGCGACGCTCTGCTTTCTCGGTGGCTGGAACGGGCCGTTTCTTTCGGGGCCGCTCTGGTTTGCGATCAAGATGGCGGTCTTCGTGTTCCTGTTTGTCTGGCTCCGGGCGACGTTGCCACGTATCCGCTACGACCGCCTGATGAGTATCGGCTGGAACGTGCTCCTGCCGCTGGCCATCCTGAATCTGCTGGTCACGGCGGTCTTTGTGGGGATTTTCAAGTGATGGATGGAGGAACCAATGGCTGGTGAGAAGAAACCGAGCTTTCTGGACGATGCCGCCGGTCTGGCACGGGGCCTCGGCACGACGCTGAAGAACTTCACGCGCAAGCCGGAAACGGTCTCCTACCCGGAGGAGCACCGGGAGGTCGCGGCGCGCTTCCACGGGCGGCATCTGCTGCTGCTCAACGACGACATGACGGAGCGGTGCATTGGCTGTGAGCTATGTGCCGCTGCCTGCCCCTCCGAGGCGATCTACGTCGAAGCGGCGGAGAATGACCCGGATTACCCCGTCTCACACGGGCAGCGCTACGCCGGGCGGTACGAGATCAACATGATCCGCTGCATCTTCTGCGGCTACTGCGAAGAGGCGTGCCCGGTGGAAGCGGTGGTGCTTGGCCCAACCTACGAACTCGCCGCGACCGAGCGGGGTGACTTCATCTATACCAAAGACATGCTCCTGCTCGCGCCGAATGAGCCGGACCCGCGCAAGATCGCGGACTAGCGGCACACGCGCGTACGCAATGAGGGAAGGCAGGGAACGCAGGATGCGGGAGGACGATACACCATGACGGTCGTGTTCTGGATTGTGGCCGCGTTCGCGGCGGTGACGGCGGTGGGCGTGGTGACGCTGCGCAACCCCGTACATATCGCGCTCACGCTCGTGCTCAACACGGTGTCGCTCGCCCTGCTGTACCTCTCGATGAGCGCCGAGTTCCTCGCGGTGGCGCAACTGCTGCTTTATGCGGGCGGCATCATGGTGCTCTTTCTCTTTATCATCACGCTGCTGGGGCCGGAACTCGAAGAGCGGAGCGGCAAGTTCATCGGCGAGCGCGGCATCGCCCTCGGTCTGGGCGTCGCGTCGCTGCTCATCATCGGGGCGGCGGTGCTGCAAGCGCAATTGCCCGCCGCTGCCGCGCCCGTTCCGGCAACCGTGGAAGCGGTCGGCACGGTGCTGTTCTCCAACTACCTGTTCCCGCTGGAAGTCGTCTCCGCGCTGCTGCTCGCCGCCACCGTGGGCGCGGTGATGCTCAGCCGTCGCCTGCATGGGGGCAACCGGTAGACGCCATACGCAGATGGCCCCGCGTTGCCTTCCCGGTCTTGGTCGTGATTAGCGAAAAGGATGCTGCGGTATGCTCCCAACGAACGGCTACGTCCTGCTCAGCGCGTTTCTCTTTGCGGTGGGGCTGGTGGGCGTCCTCTCGCGCCGCACGCCGCTGACGCTCTTTATGTCGGTGGAGTTGATGTTCAACGCCGCGAACCTCGCGCTCATCGCCTACGCGCGCCAGTGGGGCAACCTCGAAGGGCAGATCATCGCGCTGTTCATCATCACGATTGCGGCGGCGGAAGTAGTCGTCGGCCTCGCCTTGATCGTCCGCCTCACCCAGCGCGCGTACGTCGTCAACCCGATCACCGAACTCGAAGGCATGTTGTCCACCGACATCCACGACCAGCCCGCTGCGGACTGAACGCGCCGGGGATCATGCGCTTCTTTCCACCCTGAAGACTATTACAGGTGTCACACAAAAGCCGTCTATAGAGCGGCTTTTGTGTTTGCCACACCGTAGGACTGGTAGCGCATAAGGACGCGCATTCGTGACCTTCGTCTTGAAAGAGGGTAGTGAATTCGCTAGTTTTTCACTCTAGTGAATACAGGTTATCGGCTACAGTGCGAAGAGCATGGGCGAGGTGTTTACGTCAACCGATTTACACCGGCGCAACCCATGCCTCCCGTGCCGCCATTCGTTACCTGATACATGCGCTCCTGTTCGTAGAAATCCGCGAACGGTTTATTCGCGTACTCGGGATGCATGGAAAGCAACTGGCGCGCAAGGGCTGTCATATTTTCTTTCGTCGAACCACACGGGAGCGCGTTGAAAACGGAGATTTCGTACCCGAATTGCAACCGCTGCTGATCGTCAGGGAGTGAGAGATATTGCTGTATCGTCGCGCCAGCCGGAAGCGCAAGGTAGAGATCGCTGAGGCCGAAGTCTTCTTCCTTAGCGGCGGGATGTGTCGTTGCAAACTGATCAATCGCGCGTACAATTTCTTCTACCGATGGATGGCGCGGCGTATCCGGGTATTGATGGATGAGCGCTTGCGCATATGCCGGCTTGGTACCGGGTGAGAGCTTGCGCCACGTTTCCATGCCCTGCGCAATCATTTGCGTTTCGCGGTCATCCTGCGATTGTGGCGTCGGCCCAGTCGTCGCAATTGCCGCTACAGTTGACCGGGCTGGTGCAGCGGCTATCACTGTCGGCTTTGGTGTCGGGGCAAGGGTCGGTGAGGGTGTTGGCGCACGCGTCGGTACCGCCGTTTGAACTTGCATTACTGGCATCGTCACTGCCACAGTGACGAGACTAGGCGTTGCCGCCCCCTCCATCCGTGGTGTCGGCGTAATCATCGGTGCTGGGAGCGTCGCGGTGCGCGTGGCGGGGAACACGGGAGTCGGGAGTACGCCAGCGGATGCGTGGGGGCCGCTCACGAGGTCTGAGCGGATATAACCGTCTCGGTCCCCAGCCTGTACATGTACCCATCGCGCCCCGTCGCTCCCGGTTGTGTCCTGCCCGACCACGAGGACATCTGCGCCCGCGCCGAAAAGCGCGATCACAGCAGCGGTAGGTGAGGCGGTCGCACGCACATTCACCCGATCGCTCCCTTGCACGGTCACGACTTGCGCGCCACTGGTTGCTGGAGTTGAGGGGGGTATCGTACTGACTGATCCCATGAGGGTCGGGATTGGGGTTGGCGTCAGGGCGGGCGTTGTGGCTGTACTCGTTGCTGCCCCTGCCGTTACTGTAGATGTCGGGAAGGATGTTGCAAGGGATGTCGATACCGCAGTAGCGGTCGCACCACCACATCCGACCAGGAGCACTACCAGCAGCAATATCCCAACACTCGGTTTTCGCATTCTCATCCCATGCCTACCTTCTAGCCCTCATATAAATAATCTGGGCCAAACGTATTTTGCATAGTTCTGATGCATTTCCCAGTATCCCCGACAAAAGCATAATATCAAAGTATGACGGAGATTCATAGGCCAACAAAAAAGAACACCGGAGGCAGTAACGTGTTGTTCATTTGGCGTGCCGCAGTCTCCCAAAGGGCACGCGGCATGGAGTAACTATTGTTTAGGCTTTTGGGGTGCGAAATTGGTAGCGCGTATGGGATTCGAACCCATGATCTCCACCTTGAGAGGGTGGCGTCCAAGGCCGCTAGACGAACGCGCCGCAACCGGAATCGGAGTATACCGGGCGGCGTGCTCGCTGTCAACCGCCCTCGCTGCCGACGGGACGCGAGAGGCGCGCGATCATGGTGCGCACACTGACGCGACGGGCAAGGGCGCGCGGCCCCCCTTGCGGTTTGCCCTCTGCCGCTTGGGTCTCCAGGCCCGCGATATAGGCGTCTTTGCGCGCGATTTCGTCCTCCAACCGCGTCGCGTACTCGCTCGTGTCTTTCAGCGTGTGCCGGAACTTCGCCAGTTCCTCGTACAGGTGTGTCTCGCCGTCCGCGTAGGGTGCGCCCTTCACGGGATGCTCGCAAAACGCCACGAGGGGTGCCGCGACGCGCTCCCACGTATAGGTTGCCGCGAGCGTGTGCGCCCGCGTGGCGAGGCGCGCGCGTTCGTCGGGGGCGTCCATCAGGGCGGCGAGGGCGTCCGCGAGAGCGGGGGCATCGCCGATGGGCGTCACCACCCCCGCGTCGTGTTCCTTGAGGAGATCGGCAATCGTGTCCCCATCGTTCACCACGGGCACGAGACCGGCCCGGAGGTAATCGAGCACGCGGGTGCGAAAGGCGAAGCGTGTTTCCAGCGTCGGCATGTGCAGGCTGAGGCCGGCGTCCGCTTCCATCAGGTAGTTGTACCAGTCTTTGTAGGGCACCCAGTCACCGAAAAAGACGTGCGTGTCGGTCAGCCCCAATTCATCGCTCAACGCACGGGTGATGGCGACCATCGAGGGGTGTGTCACGTCCAGTGTGGTCGCTTGCGGCCGCTTTGTGCCGGGGAAAAAGGCGCGGATCGGGTAGCCACGATCACGCAGCAGCGCCGTCGCCCGGACGAGCGTGAGCGGGTCCAGCCAGTTCCACAGGCCACCGCCCCAGAGCGCGACGAAGTCGTTTTCCCCGATGCCGGGAATTACGCCCTTGAGCACGTTCGCGCTTTTGGTCGGGGAAGCTTCGGGTACACCGAACGGCACCACGTCAATCAGCGCACGGCCGTCCGCGTCGCGGGCGTACATCGCCTCGTTCAGCCGCCCCTGCAAGGTCAGCGTGCCGAGCCAGAAGGCGCGCTGCCGCTCCCCGGCGCAGAAAAAATAATCGCCAAAGGCCGTGAGCCGCCGCACCATGTCCAAGTCATGCGCGAGCCAGTCCGCGTCGCTGGTTTCGCGCCCCTCCGCCCGGTAGTGTTCGAGGTTTTCGATCATCCAGGGGCAGTACAGGTCTACCATCAGGTACTTGTCGTGCCAGACGTGGGGCGTGAGTACGTCTACGGGGAGCATCTGCGCGATCACGATGTCGTGCGTCTCGATTAGTTCGCCTATGCGCTCCATCGCCCCGGCGCCGACGGGCACGGAAGCCAGCGTGAAGCCGGGGGCAGTATCGGGCACGGGCGTCGGCGCGGCGAGGGTGGTGGGAAAATGCGTGCCGAGCACACGCGCGAACTCCCATGCCCGAATGCCCGGCCCCGCCATCATCGGCCCCACCACGTCGAACGTCACGACCAGTACGCGCTTTGCCATATCGCCCCTCTCCACCGAACCCTCCGATGCTTTTGCAAAGATGATTGAACCGCGAAGGCGCGAAGGCGCAAAGGCACGAAGGGGAACTAAGAAATCGAGATATTCAGTTTTTCGATTCCTTCGTGCCTTCCGGGGGCCCTTTAGGGCAGTATTCGCGGTTCAAATCCCCCCGTCTCACGCCGCTCGATGTATGCTCGCATACGCTCCGGCCCTTCGCTCCTCATGGCTTGACAGCCCCGCGCGTACACGATACACCACTCGCGTGGATTCTGGCATTACGGCGTGGTGCATATGACGGCAATCGGGCACGAGAACGGGAATAATGCGGCATCGGTACCGGCCCCACAGGTGAGCATCGTGATCCCGCTGTTCAACCGCGTGCTCTTCACGCAGGTCTGTATGCGCGCCCTCGCCGCCACAATTTCCCCCGAAGAGACGGAAGTGCTTTTCGTAGATAATGGTAGCACGGACGGAACGGCGGCGTTGCTCGCGGCGCTGCCCGCGCCCTTTCGCGCCCTGCGTCACCCCACGAATGAAGGCTTTGCCCGCGCGTGCAACCAGGGCGCGGCGGCAGCGTGGGGGCAGTACGTGCTCTTTCTCAATAATGATACCGTGCCGCAACCGGGGTGGCTCGATGCGCTTCTTGCCGTGACTGCGCACGACCCCGCTCCGACGATCATTGGCGCGCGCCTGCTCTTTCCCGACGATACGGTGCAACACGCGGGCATCGGCTTCAATAGCCGCGATGAGCCGGTTCACCGCGCGTACGGTGCGCCGCTCGACGACGCAACGGCGTTGCGCTCCTGTCCCGTGCCCGCCGTGACCGGCGCGTGCCTGCTGATGGAGCGGGCGCGGTTTCTGGCACTCGGCGGGTTTGACGAGGGGTACCGCAACGGCTTTGAAGACCTCGATCTCTGCTGTCGCGTGCGGCAGGGCGGGGGAATCGTCTGGTACGCTGCGGAGAGCATTCTCTATCACTTCGAGAGCGCGTCCGCCGGGCGCTACCATGCGGACGAGGCGAACTACCAGCGGTTCCGCGAGCGGTGGGCGGACTGGCTTGCCATGGACCTCCTCGTCCAGGAAACGATACCCGCCGCTTCCGGCCCGGTACGCCTCAACCGTACGTATGCGACGGGGGCCGATATGCGGCGTGAGCTTGACCGCGTGATCGCGGACGCCGCGACCTTTACGGCGGAGTTCGCCCGTCTCGACGCGGCGTACCGAGAGTTGACGGCGGCCTTCGGGCGACAGGAGACGTGGGCGCAATCCCTTGAAACGGACGCCCGCCGCGTGCGTGACCGCGCCCGCTGGCAACGGCTGGTAGGCCGCCTGCTCAAAATGTAGCTGGCCCCGGTCACACCGCTCGAAAAACGCGGGAACATTGCGATCTCCCCGCGTTGCCTGCCTGCGTCGTTTGTGCTTGTCGGTCAGATTGCCGCACCCACGGCGATGGGCGCTTCTTGCGCCTCTGATGCCTCTTGCATGGCTTGCGCGATGGGTGCCGCCTCAATGTCGCTGTCAATCGCCGCCGTGTCTGCGTCGTCTGCCTCGTTGGGGATCGGCTCACCTAGCAGGAAGGCGCGGTAGCGGTAGGCAACGTCTTCGCTGCTGCCCTCGGCGCGCATTTTGCCGTGGTCGAGCCAGATCGCGCGGTCGCAGAAGGTGATCACCTGTGGCAATGCGTGCGCGACGAACAACAGCGTCTTTCCCCGCCGCTGGAAATCCTTGATTGCTTCGACGCACTGCCCGTAGAATCCCTCGTCGCCCACCGCGAAAATCTCGTCCACGATCAGGATATCGGGATCGGCATTGATAGCGATGGAAAAGCCCAGGCGCATGTACATACCGGAAGAATAGTGCTTCACCGGCACGTCAATGAAGTCCTGCAACTCGCTGAACGCGATAATGTCGTCCACGAGCGCGGCAATGCGCTTTTTCGAGAAGCCGAGAAACGAGCCGTTGAGATAGATGTTTTCGCGCCCGGACAGATCGGGGTGAAAACCCGCGCCGACTTCGAGCATCGCCGCGATGGTGCCGTAAACATTGACGACACCGGACGACGGCTGCATCAGCCCGGCGATCATCTTGAGCAGCGTGCTCTTGCCGGAGCCGTTTCGCCCGATGATGCCCAACGATTCGCCGGGCTGGACGGTGAAATTGATGTTTTGCAGGGCGCTGAAGTCCTGCTCGACCACCGGGTTCCCACGCTCCAGCGTGCGGATAAAGAGTTGCTGGAACGTCTTCGGGCGCTCGTGCTGCAAGACGAAGCGACGCGTGACATCCTGCACCTCGATAATCGGCAACCCGGTTCCCGTCATCCCTGCCCCTCCTGCTCGGAGCGCCGTCGCGCCCCCGTTGTGTCTATTAAGTGGAGTATAGACCCCTCATCGTCCCTGTCAACGCCGCCGTCGGCCACCGGAAGCGCGTCCGGTGCATCGGGCAGACGGCGTCCAAATGTGAGAATGCCCGCGAGAAGCACGACTATCGCCAGAATCAACGCCGCCCGTTGCCCGGTATTGAGCAGGATTGACGCGCGGTTGAACAGTGCGCCGAGCATCGTCACCGCTGTTCCCTGCCGGGATGCGAAGGTCATCGAGAAACGGGCCGTGCCGCGTTCGGGTTTGTCATTGACAAAGAGCATATCGCCCGCCGGGGCGTAGTCCGGGTTCACCCACCAGGTCACGGCGCGTGCCTCGTCCGCGTCCGATTGCACAGTGAGGCGGAGGCGCTGATCTATTGTCACCGAGAGCGGCGGGTCAAACGTGATCGTGGCAAACTCGTTGTCCCCCAGGGTTTGCGTCGGCAGGGACTGCGCGGCGAGATTGCGCCATTGTGCGTCCTGATACGCGAGTACCGTGATCCGCAGGGTGCCACGGTTCGTCCGACGGTATGTGCCAAATTGCATTGCGACCGAACGGATCGCCGTGCCGGTGGCAAGAAATTGCTGGGTCACGGTGGTTTCCGTCGTGAGCGCGCCCACCGTTTGCGGCATCTCGCCCTTCGGCACGTTGATATCGTCTCCCGTAGGGAGGCTCACGGGAACGACGAGCGCCACGACAACCAGCGCGACGAGCGTAGCAATTGCGGCCCAGGGCCAGTGCCGGAGCGACGGTCGCTTCATCCGAAGGCCACCCCATAGTACGTGAACAACACGGTGCCAAGCGCGACGATCTGTACGGCAAGCATGGCGAACGGAGCGAGCCGGAGCGCAATCGGGCGGTCGCGCACGAGGTACTCCCACCCGGATAGCCAGAGAAAGAGCGCGGGGGCAAGGATCGGCAGGAAGTATCGGCCTTGCAGCCCCAGGTCGCCCCCACTCTGACGCCAGCCCTCGTAGTAATCTGCACCCAGGAATACCCAAAGCAGTTGCACCAGCACCAGCGCGAAGGCCAGCGCCAGCGCGGGGCGACGCAACGGCTGGAATACGGCCTGCCCGACGCACCCGATCAGGCCGATGATGCAAAAGATCGTGATAGGGATATACACACGGTACGCCATTGGTTCATCGAGCCAGCCGAAGTACCCCCAGAACGTTTTCACGAGCAGCCAGTGAAAATATTCGCCGCCCCGGTGCGTCTCGAAGCGCAGATACGAGGCGAGGGAGTAGGTCGCGCGGGGGGGGGATGCGGCGCCGGACGCTGCCGTACCGGAGGTGAACCGCCCAACCAATGTCGCGGCAAAACCACTGAAGACGCCCCATTCCCCCGAGTAGATGCGGTGGTACACCGTCCAGGGGGCGGTCGTGAGCAGTACGGCGAGCGTGTAGATCGCCGGGGCCAGCAGGGGACGCAAGAGGCGCGGGAACCGCTCCGGCACGACCCCCGCAGCCCGGTTCCGGCGCGCACGCCATGCCGACCGGCAAAGGGCAATCGCACGCACCACGACGACTCCACAGGCGACCGCCACCAGCCCGTCACCCGTGGGTTTGGTGATGACGACAAGCCCGCCCGTCACGCCAAGCGCGGCGACCAGCGCGCCCGGTGCGTCTTTGCGCATCCAGAACCGCGCGAGCAACCACATGAGCGCGGTGCAGAAGCAGAACAGCGCGGCGTCATTGTTCGCGGTCGCGTTGCTGTAGACGAACATCGGCATCAGCGTCATGCACCAGCCCAGCGCCCAGCCCCATTGTCGCGTGCCGCGCAGTTCGAAGGCGAACAGGTAGCCGAACAGGCAACTGAAGGCGCCAAAGAGTACCGACGCGAGGCGCACCGCGAACAGGCGCACGATCACCGGCGCGGCATAGGCGATCTTGTAGGGAATTGCCGCGAAAAGGTAGTACAGCGGCGGATAGGGAAACGCGCGTGCCCCGGTGTTGGTGCGGCGTGCCTCCCCGGTTTCGCCGTAGTCGCGCGCCGCAGTGTAGTCGTAATCCACGGGCAGGTAGCGGGCCGCACGGGGCCGCCCTGAGACGCCTGACGAGACATCGGGCACATGCGCGAGGTTCGCACTCGTGCCATATTCGTGCGGATAGGCATCATACGGCGAAGGGGCCGCGTTCGGCAACCCCTGTTCCGCGATGTGTGCGGCGTAGATGTAATGATCCGGTTCGTCGGGGGCGAGCCAGGGAGGTACGAGCAATGCCCAGATCAGCCGCACCGCAAGCGCCATCACGAAAAGGAAGGCGAGATCGCCGCGCACGCCGTGCCATGTCCGTATCGCCGCAGGTGCGACGGGTCCTGTTACGTCGCGGCGTGCCCGAGGCCGAAGCCGGAGCCGCCGGATGGGTGATACCGTGCCGAGACGGCCGAGAAGCGCGCGCGGCGCGGGGCGCATGAGCGCGAGGGTGAGCGCGGCGAGGGCGAACATCAGGGTGAGCAGCGCCGTACCGAGCAGCCCATTACGGAACTGCACGGGGTTGATCGGGCCGATGCGCCAGAGTATGAGGAGCAACGCGGCGGCGATGCCCGCCCCCGCGATGCATAGCCCAATTGCCGCCAGGCCCACGCCGCGCGCTTGTCCCCGTCGTGACAGCCCTTCCAGCACACCCGCTGCGATTGCAAGGGGTGGAAGCGCCCAGAGAAGCCACGCGCGCCGGGCATAACCGGCCCAGGCCTCCGATGTATCTACGGTGATGCTCTTGACCATCGTTCCCAGGGTGCGGGCATCGCCTTTCGCGGTGAAGGGCGTCGCCAGCAGCTTGATCTCGGTCTGGTCGCCGCCCCAGTTGTCGGGAACGAACCGCAAACTGAGCGGCTGAAAGGCGGTGTTTTGTGGGTCGGGACGAAACACCCCCACCAGCTGGTTATTCACCGTCACTTGCACCGGGGTGTCCGGCCCCCCCGCCACCGCCGCGCTCCGCATCTCTACACTGAGGGTGATTGGCCGGTGCGGCAGCGTATTGAGCACGAGGGTCGCGCGCTCCTGCGTCCATGTATACCGGCTTCCGGTCGGCGTATCGGTCTGCACGCCGTAAAAGCCGCGATAATCGGCGACTTCGGGGGCGCCGGTCAGCGCGTCCGGGGTATAGGTGTATCGAAGCACGGGGTGCTGCATCGCGGTAAGCAGGAAGCCACCAATGGCGAGTACGACGCCACCGGCGACAAAGGTGAGGCCAATCAGCCGCGCATTGCGCCGCGCGACAAACCACCCAAGCAGGGCAACTGTGCCGCATCCGGCGACCAGCAATGTGCCGGTACGCACGACCGGCTCGTCGGTTGTCCAATACACCGCCCCGAGCAGGAGCGCGATTAATACCACGGGAGATGGTCGGCGCATATCCTCCCTTTCCCACCGATGCACAAATGCTCTGCTCCGTCATGGCATCATCCGATCAGCCAATGGTGCGTATGATACACCAAGCGACGCTGCGCATTTGCGCCCATCGTATTGCGGCATGAGCGCCGGTATCGGTCAGCCTGTTTTGTGCGCATCAATCCGGCTTGTCGGCTATTTGCGGGCATGTTACGCTTGGGCGGATAATTTGCCGTCAGCCTCCTGAGCAGGGAGATGGTAGACGGGTCATGGACGCGCCGGAAAGCGGGAAGGGTTATGTGATGGGTTCACGAATGCGCGTGGGAGTGAACACCATCTTTCTCAATCCTGAGGGCGCCGGCGGTATCTGGACGTATGTGTATCATCTGATGCGGGAAATGCCCGTGCTTGACCCGACAATCGAGTACGCCCTGTTCACCAATCGTGAGAACGCAACGGCGTTCGACACTGGCGGCGTTGCCAATGTGCATCCCGTTGCCTGTCCGATCAACGCTTCACATCGCCTGGCGCGTATCGCGTACGAGTACAATGTGTTGCCAGTACAGGCGCGATGGGAACGCGTGAATGTACTCTTTTCCCCTAGCTTCACGACACCGCTCCGTCTTGGGTATCGCTCCGTTCTGACGATTCACGACGTGCAACACGAAGACCTGCTCCCCAGTACCCCGTCGCTCGAGCAAACAATCTTCCGGCAAATCTTCCGGCGCGCGGCGCAATCGGCAACCCATATCCTCACTGTTTCCGAACATGCGAAGCGGCGCATTGTTGCCTGCTACGGGGTATCGCCCGACCATGTGACCGTGACCCCCGAATCGGCGGACCCGGTGTACTTCATTTCCGTGTCCGCCGATGAGATCGCGCGCGTCCGCAATGCCTACGGGCTGCATGCCCCGTACATCCTTGCGGTAGGACAGATTCATCCGCACAAAAACCTCGGTGCGCTGATTGACGCCTTTATCGCGCTGCGCCGGATGCATGATAGCACGAGCCAACTCGTGCTGGTTGGGGCGTTCAAAGGGGCTGCCGTGGCGCTTCAGGAGCGCGTCCGCGCCGAGGGGCTGGCAGGCGAGGTGATCCTTACCGGCTGGGTGCCGAACGGCGACCTGCCCGCACTCTATCAGGGGGCGGCGGTCTACGTGCTCCCCTCCCGGTACGAGGGCTTTGGTGTGCCGGTGCTGGAAGCGATGGCGAGCGGCACGCCGGTGATTACTACTACGGCCACCGCACTCCCGGAAGTCGCCGGCGACGCGGCGTTGCTGGTAGACCCCGACGACGGGGCCGGGTTGGTCACGGCGCTGCGGCGGGTGTTAGATGATGAGGCGTTGCGTACGGAATTGATCGGGCGCGGCGCAGCGCGGGCGCGTCACTTCTCGTGGCAGGAAACGGCGCGGGGCACGCTCGCGGTGCTCCAACAGGTGGGTGAGTCCGCGCGGGGACGCAAGCTGCGCAGTGGAGCCGTTACGTCAGCGGAATAAGATCGCATCCCTGCAATGCGAGCGGATAGGCGCAGGGCTTGTCTATGCATTCGCTATTCGCTGAATGCCGGTTCCGGCTCAGTCTGTGACTTCCCGGTAGCCTCGTCGTGGGATACAGACTGTGACAGCTGCGCCGGGTACACGCCCGCGTCGCGCCGAACCACGATCCCGAACAGGGGCACGAGAAGCAGCAGCGCGAGCGTGGTGGTTCCGGTCGCGCAGACTCCCGCATATCCTGCGAGACGGCCGCCGGAGAGCGGCAATGCAACCACGGTCAGCGCGCTGCCAATGAGCAGCACGGGCAGGTACCAGAGCCACTTCCGGGCGTTGAAATACGCGACTTCGAGGTTGATCACGCTCATCGAGAAGGCGCTGAGGGCGGTGATCCAGAGCGCGGAGCCGCTGTCACGAAAGGCGCCACCACCGGTCAGGCCCATGATGAGCGGGCCGAAAACGGCGCAGAACGTCGTGAACGGGATGCCGAGCGCGGCAATCAAGCCGAGGGAAAGCACGAGCGAGCGCGTGCTGCGCTCTCCCCGGCTCGTCGCCTTGACTACCTCCGCGAAAGCGACTGCGCTGACCGACGCCGTAACGAACAAAAAGAACTTCGATAGTGAAGCGAGGGCAGTATAACGGTCGGCCAGCTCCGGGCCGAGGTAGCGCCGGCATAGGACTATATCGAAGCTTGTCAGCAAGACTGAGGAAAGATTTGCGAGCAGCAGTTGCCCAATGTCGCGGTACACAGGGCGCAACGGCACTCCCGCCGCGCGCGTGCCCGTCCATAGACGTTTCGGACGTGGCATTGCGAGCGCAGCGAGCCAGGCGGACGTGGCATAGACCGCAAGCGTGACGGAGATTCCGAGACCTGTAACGATGGTTGTTACACCAACAATGCCGCGAAAAACACCCTCGCCCAGAAAGATCAGGCTCAGCTTGCCGTACTTCCCTTCCTCCTGAAGGGTCGCTTGCAACACACCCTGCATGATGACCCAGTATCCGGCAACACATACAAAGGGGAGCGGTAGCGTGGTGGTCAAACGGAGGAACTGCCCGATGGGCGCATGCGCCACGGCAACAACGACGAGCGCGATCAACAGCGCGATCGAGAGGTAGCGCACGAGCGCGCGCTGAAGCACGTCGGTTGCTTCCGTCCCTCCCGTGGCACGGTTCAGGCTCGCTTGCCGGATGACCGCGCCGATCATTGCCGAGGAGATTGTTCCAGTGGACGCGAGCAGGTTGAGCATGATGCCGAACTGGCTGTACTCACCTGGGGCGAAACCGCGGATTCCGGTAATATGGAGCAGGTAGTTCGCAAGCCCGACAACCAGAGTGGCGCCGAAAATGAAACCGTTATTACGCAGGATTGGCGTTGCCAATCCCCGCCCGATATGATGCATCCATTGCCGCCACCCTGCCAATGCCGTTCCTTTATCCCCTGAATCCTCGTCGCGTACCCGGCGGCGATGGTACCACAGCGCCCAACCCCCGCCAATCGTCCCCGCGCCCTGTGATATAGTGCTCCGTGTCCCGGCGAGAATGCCGGCGGTTCGCCAACGGCGTGCGTAGCGCACGGAGGTACAAGTGGCTATGTCGCACGATCCCCGTATTTCCGTGATTATCAATACGTACAACGAGGAAAAAACCCTCTCCTATGCCCTGCGGTCAGTGAAGGCGTGGAGCGACGAAATCGTCGTCGTGGACATGCATAGCGAAGATCGCACCGTCGCGATCGCGCGCGAGTTCGGCGCGAACGTCTATTTTCACGAGCGCGTCGGTTTCGCAGACCCGGCGCGCGCCTTTGCGATTGCCCAGACAACGGGCGATTGGGTGCTCATCCTCGATGCCGACGAACTCATCCCCGCGCCGTTGGGGGAGAAGATTCGGGAGATCGTGCGTGATGACCTCGCGGACGTCGTGACGTTCCCCCGCGAGGAGTATTTCTTCGGTGCACCGCTGCGCTTCACCGGGTGGGGGCCGCAACAGAGCAAGCACACCCGCTTTTTCAAGCGCGACTCGTTGCAGGCGAACGCCGCGATTCACGATTTCCTCACGCCCCTGCCGGAGGCGCGCATCCTCGATCTCCCGTACGAGCCGGGACGCGCGATGATTCACTTCGCCTATCTCGACATCACACAGTACATGGACAAACTGAACCGTTACAGCACGATTGAGGTGCGCCAGAGCCGCGCACGCGGCGAGTACGCGACGCCGGCGTGGGTATCGCGCGATATGCGGCCCTATCCCCCCCTGCTCGCGCTATTCCAAGGGCGCACGACGCCCGGATGGGCGTTGCTCTACGCCTTTGCGGTTTTTCTCAGCCGGTACGTGAAGAATCGCGGCTACCGCGACGGGTGGCGGGGCATGTATGTCTCGCTCTTCACGGCGTTTTACTTTCTGGTCAGCTACGCGAAACTTGCCGAACAGGAACTCGTTGGCACGCGGGAAACCGTGGAGCGGGCGTACCAGGACGAAGCCGAGCGTATCCTGCGCCTATACGAGACGGAACAGCATCAGCCAGCCGCGCTGACGCGGACGTAGGCGCTTTGCGCGAGGGGCTGCCCTTTGCCACGTATTTCTCACAGGGGAATCACGCATTCGGTGCGTGCACCACGGGTTTTGTTCGTGCTCGAATATTTCCCCCCGCATGTAGGCGGGGTGGAAAGTCTGTTCGCAAACCTCACGCGGGGGCTGGCAGAGGCAGGCTACGCCGTCACGGTGATTACCTTGCACCTGCCCGGTAGCCCCACCCGCGAGACGATGGACGGCGTCGAGGTGATCCGCGTGCGCACGCCACAAACCGCGCGCCGCTATCTTTTCATGCTGCTCGCGCTGCCGCTCGTTCTCCGGCACGCATGGCGCGCGGACCTCATTCACACTACGACCTATAACGCGGCCTTGCCCGCATGGATCGCCGCGACGTTGTGGCACCGGCCTTCGGTACTCGTCGTGCATGAGGTATTCGGGCCGCAATGGAATAATCTAATGGGCCTGCACCCGCTCGTTGGCTACGGGTTCCGGGCGTTTGAGTGGTGCATCTTGCGCCTGCCCTTTACGCGGTACGTCTGCGTGTCCGCGCACACACGCACGCGCCTGCTACGCTACGTAGGGGTGCGCCCGGAGCGGGCCGTGGTGATCTACCCCGCACTCGATTACGCCTTCTGGGACACGAAGCGACATGCGCGGCAGGATTTGCGGCAACTCTGCGGTGTGCCTGCGGGGACGTTTCTCGCCCTGTATAGCGGTCGTCCCGGCCTCTCGAAGGGGGTAGAATACCTGATTGACGCGGCGCCGCGCGTGCGTGCCGTCCTGCCGGAGAGCCATATCATGCTGATCCTCGCGCGTGACCCCGCCGACCATTATGACCGGCTCCGGCAGCGGATCGAGACGCTGGGCCTGAGCGATTACATTACCGTGCGCGATCCGGTGCCACGCGAGGAGGTGCCGGGGTACTGGCTCGGTGCGGACTGCGTGGTGGTGCCGTCGGTTTCGGAAGGGTTTGGCTATGCGGCGGTCGAGGCGGCGACGCTTGGTTGCACAGTGATCGCCACGAGCGGGCACTCGGTCGAAGAGGTGATCGGGGAGAGCGTGATTCTCGTGCCGCCACGCGATGCCGCCGCCCTCGCGGACGCGATTATTTCGGTGGCCCGCGCGCGTGTACCGCAACCGCCGCCCCGGCAATTCACCCTGGCCGAGCATATCGCCCGCGTCCGTGCGCTGTATGCCCGGCTCCTGCCGCGCGGCGTCGGCGAAGGGAGCGGTGTGGTCGCAACCCTACCGCAAGGACACGAAGGATGACGCGGGTCCCTCCGGTAGCGCAAGCGGCGCAAACGGCACAGGTTGGCGTAAACGCGATGTTTCTCGCGCTCGGCCAATACGGCGGCGTAGAGACGTACGCGCGTGCATTGATGCGGGAATTGCCCGCGCTCGACAAGGCGGTCGCGTACAACATCTTTACTCCACCGCAAGCAGCGGGCACCTGGCACACGGGCGGGACGGTGCGCGAAACCCTCTGCCCGCTTCCCCCGATCACGAATCGCAAGGTACAGTGGGCGGCGCGGCTGGCGTACGAGTACGGGGTACTGCCGTCGCGCGCGGTACGCAGGCGCTGCGCGGTGTTGTTCTCACCGTGCTTCACCGCGCCGACACGGACCCGCTACGCTTCCGTGGTGACGATCCACGATATGCAGCACGAAGACATGCCGGAATTGTTCCCGTGGCTCGACCGCACGGTGTTTCTCACCTTGCTCCGCCGCGCCGCCCGCGATGCGGCACATATCCTGACAATGTCAGAGTACACGCGGGGGCGCATTATCGCCCGCTACGGCATACCCCCGGAGCGGATTACCGTGGGGCATAATGCCGCTTCCCCCGCCTTCTTTGCGCGTGTCGGGCCGGAAGAGATCGCGCGCGTGCGGACGAAGTACGGCGTGACCGGGCGCTACCTGCTTTCGGTGGCGACGCTGCACCCGCACAAAAACCTCGACCTGCTGATTGACGCCACCAAAGCGTTGCGGTCGCAGGTATCGGGGGAGGACGTCCGCCTCGTGCTCGTTGGCCTGAATGGCACGGCTGCCGATGCGCTGGCGGCGAAAATCCGCGTGGTCGGTGGTGAGGCGTTCATCACGCGCACGGGCTACGTGTCCGACGCGGATTTGCCCGCCCTCTATCAGGGGGCGACCGCGTGTGTCACCCCGTCACGTTACGAGGGGTTCGGCATCCCCGTGCTGGAAGCGATGGCGAGTGGCGTGCCGGTAGTGACGAGCAACGCGACCGCGCTGCCGGAGGTCGCGGGTGATGCGGCCCTGCTGTTCGATCCCGGCGATCTCGCCGCGCTGGTCACGGCCCTGCGCCGCGTGCTGGATGATGCCGACCTTCGCGCGGCGCTGGTCGCCAAGGGGACGGCGCGGGTGCAACAGTTCACCTGGCGACGCACGGCGGAAATTACCCTCGCGGTACTGCGAGACGCGGCTCGCACGCGGAAGCCGGGTGCGTGATGCGCGTGGGCGTGGACGCACTCTATGCGGTGCCGCAGGGAGGCGGTGGAACGTGGACGTACCTGCACGCCCTGATGCAGGAATTGCCACGCTGCGACCCCACACATGAATACGTCGTGTTTGCCAACCGTGAGGGGGCGGGGCAATTCGCTTCCGCGTCCGGGGCGGTATCTATGGTGGCCTGCCCCGTGACGGCGCAGCCGCCCGCCGCGCGGCTCGCCTATGAGTATAGTGTGCTGCCGGTGCAACTGTGTCGGCACGGAATAGACGTGGTCTTCGCGCCGTCGTTTACCTTGCCTGCCAGCCCCGTGCGGGCGTCTGTCGTGACGATTCACGACATGCGACACGAAGATTTACCGCAGACCTTTCCCGCTGCCTACGGCGCCGTTTTGCGACGGCTGACGCGCGACGCCGCACGCCGCGCGACTTGCGTGCTCACTGACTCGTGGCACGCCCGCACACGCATCCTCGCCTGTTACAACCTTCCCCCGGATCGTGTGTACGTCACGCCCCTCGCGGTAGACCCGGCGTATTTCACCCGGGCAAGTGGGGACGAGCGGGCGCGTGTGGCAGCGACGTACGGCGTGCGCGCACCGTACGTCTTTTCGGTCGCGCGCCCAAGCTGGCAGAAGAACCTCGCGGTGCTTGTGGACGCCTTTATTGCGCTGCGCAAACTCGGTGGTGCGCCGCTGCAACTCGTGCTCACGGGTTGGCGTCGCCCGGAGGAAGCGCCGGAACTCTGGGCGAAACTGCGCGCGGCGGGCTTGGACGACGCGGTGCGGCTGCTCGGCTGGGTGCCGGACAACGATTTGCCCATCCTTTACCAGAGCGCGACGGTGCATGTCGTTCCCGCACGCTACGAGGGCTTCGGGCTACCCGTACTGGAAGCGATGGCGAGCGAGGCGCCGGTGATCGCCAGCAGCGCGACTTCGCTGCCGGAAGTGGCGGGCGGGGCCGCTTTGCACTTCGCGCCGGACGATTGCACGGCGCTCGTTGCCGCGCTGCGTCATGTTACAAACGATGCAGTGCTACGGGCGCGGCTGATCGCACGGGGGAAGATACAGGCGCGACGCTTCACCTGGCGGAACACCGCCGAAATCACGCTCACCGCGCTCGAACGGGCGGTATACGAGAAGCGAAGGGCGTAGCCCGTGGCACGAAGGGCGCGTTGTTCGGGGGCGGCGCCTCGTCTTAGTGTGGCGCGGGCGATGGCTGTGGGTCGCGAACGGGGTGAAACTTCGCGGTTCGATAGCGCGCGTGTCGCGGGCCGAGCCACCGGCGTTGCGCGTCCCGGTAGCCGGAAAAGATGTCCCGCACCCGCGCGGGCGCGGAGGGTGGCTTCACTACGTAATAGATCATGCCGACAACTATGGTGATGTGCCGCGCCAGCGACAGCGGAAACGGCAGGGGATAATGCCGGTCCATCGTCACCATGCCATTGCGCACACCGTAGTACACGGCGTTGCCGGGTTTGACCTCACCGAAAGACGCGGAAACATGGTGGTATACCACGGCATCCGGCACAAGATACGTTTCAAACCCCGCGCGGCGCGCGTGAAGCGAGTATTCGACATCCTCGTAGTACATGAAGAAATCGTCGTCGTAACCACCGATTGCGGTATAGCACTCGTGCGTAATGAGCATCGCGCATCCCGTGGTGCGGGCGATGCGGCGCACCTGTCGCCTGAGGCTTTCATAAGGCGCGTTGTGGTGCGCGTGGTAGCTCCAGCCCATCCACGTATTGAGGTTGGCCCCGGCAAACCAGATTTTGTGCGGCGGCTGCGCGTACAGGATCGCCGGGCTGATGATGCCCGCGTCAGGATGGATGCCTCGGGTGTCTGTCAGTAACGCGAGCACATCGGGCACCAGCGTCGTGTCATTATTCAGCACGAGCACGGCGTCCGCGCCATCGGCGAATGCCGCCTGCATCCCGACGTTGTTGCCCCCGGCAAAGCCGAGGTTCGTGTCATTGACGATCACGCGGGCGTTGGGGAATCGCGCGGCGACGATCTCCGGGGTGCCGTCGGTGGAGGCGTTATCCACCACGTACACGGTATGCGGCAGGGTCTGCTCCGCGAGCGAGCGCAGGCAATCGAGCGTGTACTCGTGGTTGTTCCATGTCAGGACGACCACTGCGATCTTGCGCGACACTCGCCGTTCCTTTCCCTCGTGAACCTCATGTACGTGTGGGAGCCGCGTGCAACCGCGCGTCACTATAGCATGTGAGAGTCGCCCATGTCATACGCGCGAACGCGCCACCGCGAACACCGCACACCGGTTTCGCGCGTTATTCGGGCAATTGTATGTACGCGCGTCTGTCTCGTCAGTCCCGGTTTTAGTGCGTGGTGGTATGCGGCGCGGCTTCACGCTCGTGGACTTCGTGGACGAGCAGTGCATACCGCTGCGCGAGGTCGCGGTTTTCGCGGCTGAGGCGCGAGATCACCGAGGAAAAATGCAGCAGGATAATCACCGTAAACCCGAAGCCGATGGCGAAAAGGGCATTGATCGGCGTCACAATGCCCGCAAGCTGGGCAATCAGATTGAGGGCGGGCCGCACGAGTGCGAGGATGAAGATCACGGTGGCCGTGATGATCCAGAGGATGGAGTATTCCTCACGCAATCGTCGCCGCCGCACCGCCTCAATGATGTAGACGAGCAACAGCGCCGAGATCACGATTGCCACGATGTCCTGCCGGTTCACCGCCTCATACCCCCCGCTCGCGCGTCCGCATCCGCTCAATACAGAGCGCAAGGGACACCTTGACCATGTAGTACCCCGACTTCCAGAGATTGATGGAGGATACCCCGCCGACGCGGTGCCCCATCTCTACAGGCACTTCCGCGACGCGCAGATTGTAGCGGCGGCAGGTGAGTAGGCTTTCCGGTTCGGGGAAATCCTGCGGGTAATCATGAACGACAATGTTCAGCGCCTTGGCGTTGTACGCCCGAAAGCCCGATGTTACGTCAGTATACCGCGTGCCACCGAGCAGGTAGACAAGGGTACTCAGAAGCATTCCCCCGGCACGGCGCGTTGTGGACTGACGATACGACTGCATTTCCCCGGCAAAGCGGGAGCCAATCGTGACGTCCGCCGTTCCGGCGTTAATCGGCGCGAGCAGTGCGGGGATTTCGCGGGCGAAATGCTGCCCGTCGGAGTCGAACTGAAAGGCGATATCGTAGCCGTAGTGGTGCGCGTAGCGGAACCCGGTCTGTACCGCTCCGCCAATACCCAGGTTAAAGGGCAAGGTGAGCACGATCACGCCTAATTCTCCGGCGATTGCCGTGGTCGCGTCCCGCGAACCATCATCCACCACCACGATGTCTACGGGTACGGGGCCGCTTCGCAAATCGCGGACGGTGTGCGGCAGCGATTCCGCCTCGTTGAACGCGGGCAAAATTGCGAGAATACGCGGTGCTTTCGTCAATGTCGGCCCTCCCGATGCGCGCGTTACCTACCCGTCCGGCAGGATACCACGCGCGACGGGCACGCGACAAATCGCCTATCTTCTCGTCTCATCCACGCGCGTAAATCACGATCTCGCCGTTGTTGAACATGGGAATGAAACCATTGATCTGCCCGCTCGGTGAGACGAGATCACGCGCGACGCGGTCGTTCGGGCGGTCGCGCGAGTTGATCCCCAACGTGACGATCCAGGAAACATCCGGGGGCGGGGTGATGCGCGCAATGCGCCATGCTGCAGGGGTGGACGATTGCAGGTAGTCGCTCAGGTGCCGCCCGCCATCCACGAGAATGAGTTGCCCCTGTGGCTCCAGGGACTCGTCAATCAGCACTTTGCTCGTCATGGGGCATCTGCGCGAACCAGTGTGCGGCCTCCTCGCTCGCGGTGGCGGTGATTGCCTGCTGCTGAAGTCGCCCTTCCGCAAGGACGACGGGGCCGAGTGGCTCGCGCAGGAGCAGCAGGTTGCCGATCACCACGGCGATACCGACGGGAATTGCCGCCTTCCATGCCGCCTGCTTCAGGGGAGCGATTAGGGCCGCGACTGCCACGGCGGCGAGCGGCGCGACCATCGCACCGTACCGCACATTAAAGATGCCATTCGGGCGCAGGGCGCGTGTGACGATCACGCTTTGCCCTGAGGTAAGGGCAATCAGGTAAAAGATGAACGGTGCGGCGAGCACGAGGCAGATGAGGTTCGCGGGTCGCTGGCGGACGTGCGTAAAGGCGATCATGCAACCGGCCAGTGCAAGCACCGCGAAAACAATCCCCAGGTTCTCGCCCGCCGCCTGCGCGTAGGTAAAGATCGCCTGGAGTGGACGACCAACCTCTGGTGGCTTGCCGTTCAGGGTCGGGATAACGCCGCGAATTGCGAGGTCGTCCACGATCCCCGCCGAGGAATATTGCCCGCGATAGAATGAGAGCGCATCGCCAAAGATAATGAGGTTGTACAGCAGCCACAGCACAATCGCGCTCACGGGGGTGACGAGGTAGGCGAGAGTCACGGCCTCGGTAAGTCGCCGCCGTCCCGAACGTATCCAGGCAAGGATCAGCACGATCCCCCCGCAAATCAGGGCGAGCATCCAGCCATCGTAGCGGCAGAGCAGGGACGCGCCCGCGAACGCCGAGGCAGCGAGCAGGGCGCCGGGCCGCGCTTCCTTTTTCCATAACCCTTCGATCACGATGCCCATAGACGCGCCGCACAAACAGAAAAAAGCCAGCGCGGAGCCTTCGGTCAGGGGCGTAGTGAAGAGGTAGGTGACGTTGGGGTTTGACAGAAACGCGATCACGGCGAGCCATCCGGCGGCGTTGCCACCGATCATGCTCGCCGCTCGATAGAGCGCGCCCGCGCAGATCTGGCTATACAGCACGCCGACGATTGCTCCGCTGATCCCCAGCCGCCAGATGCCGTCAAACACCACAAAGGGCATGAGCAGGAGTGGCGGGAGCGGCAACCAGACCGTGCCAAGCTGCGCGATGCCGGGACTAATCGAGTCCACGACGCGGCGCGCGATCAACTCGTGTGCGATGGAATCGTGATAGGCACGGAGCATACCGACGCGCGCGACCCACAACGTCGCGGCGAGCCAGATAAAAAAGGTAAGGATGCGAAGTGTTCGCGGGACGCGCAACTGTTCCAATATGACCCCCCAGCCAAACGACGCAGGGACAACGGCAATAACCGCAAGTGAGACAACGCTTGTGTCCATGCAATACATAGAGTAAACTACAACAAACATGGACGCAACCGGGCGAATTCGCACCCCGCGTTGATCGCTCCTCCCTTTCGCCGGGCGATCCCGGTATATGCATTACCCGCCCGTCCTCATCTCCTTGTGCGCGTCCCTGATCGGCGGATGGTAGTTACAGCGAATGGAGTGGCACCATGAGCAGTGATGAAAATCTGCTCTCCCAGAGAACCGTATGGGGCATCAACCCCCAGGTCGTTGAAACGCTAATTGCGGACCATGAGCGTGAGGTGGCCTCGTATCGCTCGCGCATTGCGGAGTTGGAATTTCGCGTCAATATGGTTTCCTCTCAGCGCGACGATGCCCTCCGTCGTACCAGTAGCGAACACAGCGTCGCCCATAGCCAGGTCGCGGAGCTCGAATCGCGCCTTTCGACGGCCCTCGCGCAAGCCAAAGCCTCTGAGGACGAGCTAACGATGCTGCGTGAATCTGCCGATCGCATCAACATGCTCCGCGAGGAGGCGGTGCAGGTCGTCGCGGATGCGTGGGCGATGGCACAGGCAATCGAGGAGCGCGCGCAACAACTCGTGCAGCGGACCCGTACCGAGTTGATGAATGAAGCGGCAAAGATGCGCGCGCAGTTTGAAGATGAACGCGCACGGCACCAGGCGGAAATGGATCGGCTGGGCAAGCAGCGCGTGCAGATGTTGATGCAGTTGGAGGCGACCGCGCGGGGTCTGCTCGATCATGCCACGTTGATCAAGGGCGGGGAAGCGGCGCCGGGCCTCACGTCCACGCTTGATCTCGCGCTGAGAACCTTGACCCCCGATAGTGCGGCGAGTGAGGTGCCCTACGGCGTAGCGACCGCGCCGGCGGCACCTCTATCCACTCCCACGCCCACTCCACCTGATCGGGCAGCGCAATCGCCGCCTCAGCCGGTTCCACAGGCGACCCGCAATGTTCTCCCGATGCCACCGGCGGAAGACGGCACGCAAGATGCCTCGCTCCTGTCGAGCGCGCTCGACGAACTGGAAGCGTTGCTCAGCCAGCCAAAAGACCGCTGGCAGAACCGAAAGAATGGCACGAGCAACAGCGCCGGACCCGGCGATGACCTCCTGCACCGTCTCCGTAAAACGTGACGCCGCACCCATTTGCGAGCGAAAAAAAGACCGGGGCAACGTACATCGCCCCGGTCTTTTCGTTTCCTGATCATTCTCAGGCGCTAGATCGTGCCGCTCCCCGCAAGGAGTTCACGGCGGCTTGCCATCGGCATATTTGCCATCTCCGCGAAGGTCAGGGCATCGTATGCCTCGCTGACCAGCTTCTCCTCCGTGACGCCGTCATCGGGGAATTGCACGAGGCCGAAGCGATACTCCATCTGGTTTTCGGAGCGAAGGGCGCTCTGGAGATGCTGTGCGGCGTACTCGCCACCTTCGGCAGTCGTCTCTGTGAGAATGATCGCGATGGCACGCTCTGGTTCGAGCGAAATGATGTCCGTGTTGCGCAGGCGGCTGGCAATGAGCCGAATCGCTTCCGCACGGGTGGATTCCGCCCCATCGGGGCTACGTCGCTCAACTTCACCCCGCCAGTCGGCCGGTTTGCCGATGAGCAGGCTGAAACTGCGCTGATAGCGGAAGGCCCGCGCGACTTCGCTGCGCAACCGGTCATGTCCGAAGGAGTGTTTCAACGCGCCTGTGACCGGGTCAATCGGTGTGAGGGCTTCATTGATGCGCCGATACTCCGCGACCCGACGATACACCGAACGGATGAGTTCGCTTGCCAGCAGACCGGCGATGCCCATCACAATGATGAGCAACGCTGCGAGGGCAATGCCAATGAGGCGGGCATCGCTTTGCTGTGTTTTGATCAGCCCCGCGACGACGACCGCAAGGATAAGGGTAGCGAGGGCCACAATCGCGCGGCTGATCTGCCACAAGCCAAGTACGGCGGCGAGGGCGCAGGCAGCGATGGCGAGACGCGCCGCCGGGGCAGGGAGCAATCCGAACAGCGCCACCGCGCTTGCCAGCCCAAGCAGGAGGAGTACGCCTGCCGCCGCGTCTCCCGTTGTGGGGCGGGCGATTCCTCGATGAACCTGCACGCTCATTCTTCCCTCCTTAGACCGGTAAAGCCAATGACGCCACATACGATTACCGCCAGCGCCGCCAGCGCCGCTGCAAGAAGGTTCAGGCTACTCAGGGCCGATTTCGCCTTGCCTGTTTTGATTTCCGCGCCAGGCAAGGTCAGGGCTTGCACGCGCAATCCTTGTCCGTTGACGAGCGCCTGCTGTTGTTGCTGCGGGTTCGCCGACTGGGAAACATCCTGGTTCACAATCACGCTAGTCGTGTCCGGGAGGGTGTTTGCGAGGGCGCGCACCGCCGTATCGAGTTGGGCAGGCCCGGCGGCGGTCACGATATAGGTGCGCCCGCGCTCGTTGCCGACAAGCTCGATCACGCCCGGCGGGTTCGTGCCGGAAACCTTGGCAGTTGCCTGTTCTTTGCTGCGTACCGTGAATACATTCCCCTGAAGCTCAAGGGGCAGTAAGCGTTGCAAGGCATTCTTGTAGGGCAACTGGTCGTTCGTACCGAAGATGATGCGGCTGCCGTCCGCAGGTAGTGCGTCAGCGGGGCCGGCGGTCATCGCCTGAAAGGAAACGGTGTCGCCATCCTGCAAGGGGCCAAGGATCGCCGCCGTATTCAGGAGTGCATCAACTCCGTCCGTTCCCGCAACCAGCGTGGGCGACTTTGAATCGGCGCCAAGCAGCGGATATGGCCAGAGTGCGAGGCTCAGGGGGCTGGCCGTCGCGGGTTCGGTAATATCTAGCGTGACATTCGGCGCGACATTCAGGTACACATTCGAGCTACCGCCCTGCGTGTTCAAGGAGGATTCGCACTGGCCCTGGGGCGCGCGTGTCGTCGCGGAAAAGCCGATCGCATTCAACCCCGGCTTCAAAGCGCGCGCAGGAACGTCGAGCGTCACGGGTGTGCCTTGCGCGGTAACGTTGTTCAACTGCACTGCGCCCGCCGCCTGCCCATTCAGGGTGAGGCGCAGGAACGAGAGGTCGAGGTTCAGGTTCGGCGAGCGCGCCACGCTGAGGGTCACGCGCACGCGGCTGCTATCGGGCAGGGGCGGCAGCACGATGCGCTGGCTGATGTCCGATTGGCGTGATCCTGAAAGCTGCAAGCCCTGGGGAAAGAGGGTGATCGTACGCGCGGCATTCGTGTCTTGCGCGAGAGGCGCATTAACCTGCTGCGCGACAGCGTATTGCCCACTGAGCGTCTTGAGCAGTTGCGTACTGCCAAAAAGCCGGCTCGCGTTGATGAGCGCTTCGTCGCTTACCCCGGTGAGCAGGAGCGCGGTGGTATTGGGCGCACCGGGCACCGCACCAAGGATCAGAAAGCCCGTTGCGCGGTCGGTCGCCTGACCGTCCGGCGTCACAAAGGTCGTGCCGCTCGTATTGAAGCCCACGGTGGGAGCGACTTGTGCCACGAGTGCATTCCGTGACGGGCTGCCAACCGCGATGATGTGGGTGTCGGTGGGCTGAAGTGTGTATCCGGGGTCAACGGACTTGAAAATGAACTTGTTGCTTGGAGCGAGCTTGGTGATCTGCCCCGCCAAGGTTGCGGCGGCGCTCAACTCTCCCATAGTCGGGCCGGAGGGCAGGGCGACGAGCACCTGTGTTACCGGTTCCGCGATCTGCGTGAACGCATTCGGGAAGACACCGAGGTTGAGGTCGGGCTTCACGGCGGCCACGGGCACGCCGTAGGAAACGCTCGTGTCCTGGAAAATCGTGGCGACACGACCGGGGTTCGTATCATCCGGGCAGGCGCCGTCACCGGGAAGCAGGAGCAGGAACACCACACTCGCCTGATTCAAGCCCGGTTGGATGCGATCCGCCGGGATTTGCACCGTGCGCGTCACCTTGTTTGTGGAGTCCTGCGTCAGCGCTTCCGTATACACGGCGAGGCCGTTCCACTCGATGCGCACCGCCGAACGGGCGGGGTCAATTTGCGCGGAATGGCTGAACGAGAAACTCAGCGTCGCCGGCAGCTTGGAGGCTTGTCCGGGGCCGGGAAAGAAGAAATCCTGACGGGCAAGCGTTCCCGTGATAGACGTATCCGGAAACCCGAGATCCCGAATCGCCACTGTGTCCGCCCCTGCCGCCGCCACTTGCCCTGTGGTAGTGAACGGCCACGGCATCAGGGCAACAAGTGCGAGGAGCACCAGCAATCGCACAAACCGTTTCGCGCCCATACTACCCCCTGTGTGAACCACCAGAATCCCCCCGATACGCTTACTCATCCGCGCCGCGCGTCGAGGGCGCGACGTTTGTCAACCCGTGCTTGGTCTTCTCCCAGTAGAACGGCTTGTAGAAGAGTTGCAGAAAGCCTTTCCAGGCCGCAATACTCATCATGCCCCAATAGATTGGAGAAAGCAATGCATACTTCACGAGGTGATAGTACCGACGGCGCAAACAACCGGCGACGTTGATATACGTGAAGCTGAAGTTTCCGAGGTACAAACCGAGGCTGGCGATGTAAAAGATCGCGGTCGGAAACACGACCTCGATGAAGTGCAGGTGCAGCGTGAACCAGAGCGTGGTCAGCAGCCAGAACACGGGGTTGATGAGAAAGCCGAAGAACGTCCCGCCCACGATGAGCTGGAAACTGAGAAAGGCTTTCGGGCCGAGCGCGCGCCACAGGGCGACCGGATGCCGCATATGCACGAGGTAGCTCTGGATATACCCCTTCACCCAGCGGGAGCGCTGGTTGATCCAGTTGAAGAACTGCGAGTTCGCTTCTTCATACGTCGTGGAGTCCATCACGGCGGTGCTATATCCCGCTTTGTACAGACGCACGCCGAGGTCGGCGTCTTCCGTGACATTGTACGGGTCCCACGCGCCCAACTCCTGCAACTGGCGCACGCGGAAGTGGTTCGAGGTGCCACCGAGCGGGATCGGCGCGTCGGTCGCGTTCAATCCCGGCAGGAGCAGGTCAAACCACATGCTGTATTCAATGGTAAACCACTGCGTGAGCAGGTTCTGGTCTCGGTTGTAGTAGTTCAGCTTGCCCTGAATGCAGCAGAGCGACTCATCCGTTTTGTTGAAAATGACCACGGCGTGCTTCAGTTGCTGCACATCGGGCGTATCCTCGGCGTCGTAGATCACCACGTACTCGCCACGGGCGTGCAACAAACCGTAGTTGAGCGCCTTGGGCTTCCCCTTCGGGTTGCCGTTCGGCACCACGATGATGCGGAAGTGGGACGGCAGGTTCATCGCCCGTGCCGCCAGCACCGTTTCTTCGTCGTCCTCTTCGAGAAGGATCAGGACGTCGAGCTTCACCTTCGGGTAGTCCAGCCGCCGGATAGACTCCACAAGGATCGGCAACACTTCCTTTTCTTTATAGAGCGGCGTGAGGATCGAATACACCGGCAGCGTGCGGTCATCGAGCGCGTCAATTTCCTCTTGCGTGACCGGGATTTCGAGCCGCGAACTCAACGCACGCTGAATGAGGTAGATGCGGTATGCCGAGAAGAAGGTGTAGAAGAGCGTGCAGAGCGAGATGAGCACCGAGAGTGTGCCGATCCAGTTGAAGAGCAAGCAAATGGCGATCACGACGAGCACAACGATGAAGAACACCTTTTGCGATTGGGTGAGTACGCGGGAGGCCGAGTTTTCCGGCGTGCGGCTCATCAGGTCAAAGGCGCTCGTGTTCAAGTAGTCGAAGCGATACGCCCGTTCGAGCGCTTCCTCAAGGTCGTCCGGCGTGACGACCACCGTTTCCACATCGCGGTCGAGGTATTCCGCCGCCCGCGTGATGCCCACGAGGTTGCCGGGGGCTACCACCCCGACGAGCGCGGTCTGCGGTGTCAGCAGCACGGGCAGCACCTGCTCCGTACGGGCAATCTCTTCGGGAATGGCGCGCACGGTTTCCGGGTCAATATCTGCGTTCGCAAGATCGAAGTACGGCAGGTTGTACTGTGCCGCGAGCGCCCCCGCGATATCCGTTTGTGAAACGAGGTCGCTACTCTGTAGCACCGCGCCGATGCGCCCGCCCGATTTCTTTTGCGTACGCAGGGCATCTTCGAGGTCGCGCACGTCAATGATGCCCGTCTCGATCAGCGCCTCGCCGAGCGTGGGACGCCGATGGACGCGACGCATCGCCGCCGTGACGTCCGAACTGACCGCCAGTGTGGGGATTACATCGCTGCCGAGTAACCGCCGCAATTCCGGCATGACTTCGGGCGTGAAGGGCGTCGCGAGCGCGACCGTGACGCGCCCGCCCGCGAACACAATCGGTAATGCGCGCAGCCGCCGCGCATCCGCCTCGCCGAGGCTACGGGCGAGCGTCATGTCCATGGGTTCTTCGACGCGCTTGCCCCGGTATGGCACACCGACCGGGTCAATCATGTCTATGTACACGGTTTGCGGACGCAGATCAATCAGGGGCCAGCCGACGACCTCGGCGAGCCGTTGCGCCGCCTCACTTGCCTCCACGCCGGTCGCCAGGGAAAGCGCTTCATCCGGTTGCGTCTTCCAGCGTGGATCGTCGAGAAAGGTGCGCCGCTGGCCCTCGGTGAGCCATCCGTGCCGCCGCAACTCGTCGAGGAGCGCGAGGGCTTCGCTCGTGGGGCGCTGGTCTTCCGGCACCGCGCGTTCGGCCTGCGCCTGCCTGAGCAGCGTTCGTACCTCAGCGACCGTGGAGACAACGGGGCGCACGGGCCGGCCAAGCGCCGTGCTCAGGTGCGCGAGTTGATCGAAACTGCCGGTCTCCCCGACCGCGCCCCAGGCCAGAATGCCGTCTTCGTACACAATGGGTACATTCGCGTCGAGCGCGGCCTGTGACTGCGCGGGCAGGTGAATCTTGTCGAGGTCCAGCCAGAGTTCCTGGGTGAGAAACGCGTATTCCTGCGCGTCAAACTCGGTTTCGAGCGGCACCACATCGTCTATCGCTTCGGGTGGGAGGCGAAACGACCATTCCGTTGCGAGGGCCGCGTCGAGTTGCTCCGGCGCGGCGTACACGGCGCGGATCGGTTGGCCGGTGATATCCGCAACGGCTTCAAGAAACTGCTCGTCCCCGGAGCGCGGGGTTGCCACTGTGAGTACGCGCCCCCGGAAGTTGACAGGCCAGACGTGCAGCCGTGCCGCAGCCTCATACGGGAGAAAGCGATGCACATCGTGATTCATGGGCAGCGTCGGGCCGATCCAGTCCGTTCCCCATGCCTGCGCGGTCGCCCGCGCCATCGCCGCGCTCGGTATCTGTGTGATCTCGCGAAGGGCATCACTCTCCGATGTGAGGCGGGAGCGCGCCATGAGTTGCGTCGCGCGGTACTGCTCATCGCTGATCGCGCCGAGATCGAGGAGATTGCGCACGATCACATCGTCGCGCAACTTCTCGGACGTGGTTTCCTCATACGTCAGAAATGCGTCCAGTGTTTCCGTTTCAATAAGCGTCACATAGGCGGGCAACCCGAAAGCATTCTGTAAAGTGAATTGGGCGCGCTCGGAGACGGCAGCATCCGAACACCAGAGTATCGCGTTGCCGATGCGCCGTAGCGGTACTGCCCGCCATTCCTGCCGCTGCTCCACCGGCGTCATCGCCAGCAGGGGCTTCGGGCCACCCAGTTCCGCTTCAGGGAGTACGGTGAGGTTCGCGAGCAGGCCCAACGCACGCAGCGCGACATCGGTTGTCAGGCTCAAGCCCTGCTGAAACTCCTGCACTGTGGGCCGGAAAAGGTCGCTCACCGGTGCGGCGGTCGGTACCGCATCGAACCCACTTGCCGTGAGCTTCGCGGCGAGGTAGCGCCAGTAAATCTGTGCGCGAACGGCGGGATCGGCTTCATGCGAGGCAAAGGCGATATCGAGCGCGGTATGCCCACAGATCACGACTTCTACCGTGCCGCGCAGCGTCCGCTCCAGGAATTCGATGTCTTCTTCGGTCAGCGGTTGCGTTGCCGCGATGCGAATGGCGGAAGCGCCCGTTGCAATCGGCACCGCCCCGAGGCGATGCCATTCACCGATCGGCAGGCGATCAAGGATGCGGGGATCGGGTGAAGCGCCAAACACCGACCAGATCGCGGTGTGCGTTTCAATGCGAGTTACGCTTGCCACTGGCCGAACTCCTTAACATGCGGGGCAAGGTGCGGAGGAACCGCCAGGTGAGGAATGCCGCCGCCATCACCAGCAGGGTGATTACCGGGAAATTCAGATAGCCGAGAAACACCGCGAGAAAAAGGAGCGGCCAGATCGCGAGCACCAGCAGCACCGAACCCCATACCGAAACATTCTCATAGACGCGGTGTTCCCGCTGCCAATCAGGAACCATGGTTCAGGTCCAATCGCACCCGCAGGCGATACGGCTCCTCTTCTTCGACATCTTCAATGCCAATCGACAGATTATGGAGCGCCTGCGGCAGGGGAATAGTCCCGTCATAGCCGAGGCGCATTTCCAGTGTTCCCTGCGCGAACCGCCGCACCTGCACATCATGGATACCGACGACTTCCTGCAATACGGACTGGAACTGGCCGAGGTCCGAGAAGCGCGTGAACGGATACACCACGAGCGTGTACGTGCCCGCCATCTTCTCGTTACCGCTTATGGACGCGGGTGCGGGCCGACGCACGGGCAACGGTGGGGGGGCGGATACCCGTGCCGGTTCAACGACCGGTGCGACCGGTGCGGCAGCGACCGGTGCAATGGTCACCCGCGATACAGGTGGCATGGGCTGCATGGGTGTTTCGACGACCAATTCGGGCGCTTCGGGTACGGCGACCGGTTCCGGTTCCGGCATGAGCGGGACGACGGGCAAGGTCACGACCGCACGCTCGCTTACTGCGGGTGCGAAATGCGCGGCGGCTTCCTGGCGTCGCGGCTCGATGAACGGTGTAGGTGGCACGGGCGGCGTAAACGTCGGCATCATCGGCTCCGCAGGGGGAAGCGACGCGGGTGGTGCGGCGAATGGCGCAGTGTCCCGCAGTGACGCATGACCATTTGTCGCGACCGATACCGGCTCAATAGGTGCCATTACCGGCATCGGCGGGGGGGCTGCCGGGGGGGCCAATGGGGCAGGAGCGGGAGCAGGCTCAAACGCACGCAAGGGGGTTGGGGGGGCAGGCGGTGGTGGGTGTAACTCTTTCGCCGCCGCCATCGCCTGCATTGTCAGCAACTCTTCGAGGCGGGAGGCGCTTTTTTGCAGCTCTTCCTCGTTGTTGACTGCTTCGGCGCGCATGTTGATGTACGCATCAAGCTGTGAGACGCGCCCGTGCAAATCCGCGTTCTCGCGGCGCAAGTCTCGAATCGTCTGCGTCGCGTTATCAATCAGCTTCTGCAACCGTGCGAACAACTCGGCGTAGTTCGTACTGTCATCAGGCAGGGGCAATGCAACGCCCGTTTCGTGGTTCTCGTACGCCTGCAAGGCGCGCGAATTGTCCGCTCCATTCGAGGCGGTTTCGCCGCGGGAGCCTTCACTGGAGGCGTACTCACGTCGGTCAAGCATACTGGCTCCCTCTCTGCTACGGCCTGACCTTCACAAATCAGGCATTGAGTCGGTCGTACCCTCACACAAGCTGATAGCGGCACCGTTACCGTTCGTCCTGTCAGGACATTCCTAGAGACTAATCTATCGGTTCCTACCGAGTATGTCAACCGATAACGTGCATTCCAGTATAACTGTATTCTTCCCGCGTACACTCGCTCCGCAAGAATCAGCCTGCTTGGGTGAAAGGCGGAACACACGTATGCATTCTCCATGAACACTAACGGAGCAAGAAGCCAAATGTGACGCATTTGCTGCGTGCTTCTTTGCATTCCCTGTATTGTGCCGTATGCAAGCCTTTCGCCTCACAAACTACAAACGGGGCAAATCTTCCTGTCCCGCGATGAGTATATCATCTGCGGTGCATTTCTGTATAGTCAACGTTGCACGCATTATTGGGGGGAAAAGACGGCGGTCGTCGTGCGTATGCCACGGCAGCCTGTACTTCGCCCTCTCGCATATTTGCCCGTCCGGCTAACAGTAGTAGAGAGACCACCGACCCGAGTGCTTAACTCCACTCATCCGGGGTAGTACGCTCATGGAGCGGGAGCGGATCATGCGGGATTGTAGCGTCACGCCGCTCGCGCTTCGGGGCGCGTGGCCACCAACGCCCCGGCATCAGGAAGAGCACGAGGAAGCCGAGGATCAGGGCGGCGAACAGGATGAGGTTCAGGACCTGCATCATGGCTCACTCCGGTAAAGCATGGGGATTGAACGCATTTCCCCATAGCCCTCATATAACCGCCATGTATCGCCATATTGACGGATGGCGGTGCGACAGGTCGGCCAATCGGTGTCGCCACGCCGATATGCACGAAACGCGCGTACCGCCGCGATGGGAAGCGCCACGCGGGTAAGAGCGCGTGCCGCCACGTTCCACCAGGTTGGGCGGAAGCGGGCGTAAAAGCGCCGCCGCGCGCGATGCAGCGCGAGGGTCATTGCGTCCGGTCGTTGCCGCGTGCTTTGCCCGCCGTGATGAATGATCGCGGCATCGGGCACGATACGCACCGCCCATCCTGCCGCCCAGACACGGGCGCAGAAATCCAACTCTTCCATATACATCCCGTAGCCCTCATCGAGGGGGCCGACCGCGTCGAGTACGTCCCCGCGCACCGCAAGGGCCGCGCCGAGGGGAAAACCGACATCGTAGGGCGTGTCTTCCGGCCCGCTCGTGTACCGCCCATTGAGGCGCGAGGCATAGAAGCGCCGGGGCCAGGGTACGAGGTCATACCACACTTGAAAGAGCGAGGGAGGCGCGAACCCCGCCGATTGCAGCGAACCATCCGGGTTCAGGAGCCGTGGCCCGACCACGCCGCACGCGGGATGCGCGCGCAGATATGCCGCGAGGCGGGTGAGCGCGGGGCCGGTGAGGGCAGTGTCCGGGTTCAGGAGCACGCATACGTCGCCTGTAGCCCGCCGTAAGGCGAGGTTGTTTGCGGCGGCGAAGCCGGGGTTGTGGTCGAGCGCGATCAGCCGTACCCACGGGAATGCCGCCATGACCATCGCGGCGGCGCCGTCCGTTGAGGCATTGTCCACCACCCAGACCTCAAGCGCGGCACGGTCTTCGTAGGTGGCAATACTCGTGAGGCAGGCACGCAGCAATTCCCGCACCTGCCACGAGACGATAATCACGCTCGTTCGGCCTCTTATTCGTTCGGTCACCGCTTCCCCCGTTGCCCGGTTCCCGCCTCCGCACGCGAGCCATGCCGTATTATCGCTCATATCGGTTGCGCGCCGGGGCATTCGGGTATACTGCGAGGAACGCGGCGTTGCGCCGTGTCTGGCCCCGCGATGCCTCCGTGGAGCTACAGGTCCTTAGATGCCCCCGCATAAGGGAGTTTTCTCGTGCTGGTCGCGCGCAACCTCCGATACGTCGAAACGCAGAAGCGGAACAGCCGCCTGCGCACGCTGATCGGCGTGCTGTTTTTCGTCGCCGGAACGGCGCTGCTGCTCCTGAACAGCGTGCAGTTCCTGTTGATCGCCTACATGCTCGTGATCGTCGGGTTTGTGTTCTTCAATACGGGGTTGCAGGGCGTGGCGAAGTGGAGCCGCCGCGTGCGCAATGACCAGTTGATAGACGGTGAACTCCGTCGCCTCTCGGATCGCTACACCCTGATTCACTACCCCACGCTCGGCAAGCGCACCCCGGAACATGTGCTCGTGCATGAGACCGGCGTCGTGATTATGACGACAAAGGAGGTCGTCGGGCGCGTGGAGGTGCGCGGCAAGAACTACCAGAAGAAGGGGCAAAGCATTATCGGGCGCTTTCTCAATATGAGCGGGCCGCAGATGGGGCAACCGGGTACGGAAAACGCGCTGGACCGCGAGGCGCTTCTCCGCGCGGTCGCCGCCGAGGCGAAAGAGCGGGACTGGCCGGTAGACTGGCCCGTGGATGGCCTCGTGGTGTTCACTGCGCCGCGTCTCTCGGTCAGTGTCGCCGACAATGCCGACCCGCCTGCCGTGAAGCTGACGGACCTGCTCGGCTGGGTGCAGGCACACTCGCGCGGGATGCCCATCGTGCTCACGAACGATGTGCGGCAGGAGATCGCCGACTTCCTGATCGCGCAAGGCGGCGCGATCAGCGAAGGCCGCCTCGACCCGCGCGGCCCCGGCGTCGCGGACGAGACCCCGGCGCGCCGTACGCCGACGCGCGCCCGCGCCACCACCCCGCAACAGGTGGTGAAAGCCCGCACCGAGCGCGAGCGGCAAGCCCGCGCACGTACCACCGCGCCTGTCACCGCATCTGCATCTTCCGACGAAGGCGAGGCCGTTGCCGTTGTCGGTACCACGCGCCGCCTCGGTCGCCGTCGTGTGGAGGTGGCGGAACCGGCGGGGGAGCGTGACACGCGCCCTGTCGCTCCCCTCGTGCCCTCCGGGAGCATGGCGCGGGTGAAGCGACGCGACCGGGGGCCACGGTGAGCGCGACGATGAGCGCGACGGAATCACTCGCACAAGTGCCCGGTTGGCCCGTCTGGGGCAATACCGCTGCCGTTCGCGCCCTGCGTCATACCCTGGCGACGAACACGCTGGGGCATGCCTACCTGTTCGTCGGGCCACCGGGTGTCGGGCGGCAAACCCTCGCGCTGGCCTTCGCTCGCGCGGTAAACTGCGAGCGACGCACACCGGGCGTAACGCCGGAGGCGGCGTACGCTCCCTGTGACGAGTGCCGATCGTGCCGCCTTATTTTGCGAGGGGCGCACCCGGATGTGCGCGTGATTTCGCTCGCCGGACAGGCAGCGGAGTCCGATCGGAAAGGCACGCGCAATACCAGCATCACGATTGAAACGATCCGCGACCTCAAAGACGAGGCGTACCAGCGGCCCAATGAGGGGCGCAAGCGCATCTACCTCATTGCTGAGGCGGAGGCGCTGAATGATGCATCGGTTTCCGCGCTGCTGAAGGTGCTCGAAGAGCCGCCCGCGCATGTGCTCTTTCTGCTCGTCGCGCCAGGGGTGGAGGCAGTGCTGCCAACGATCCGGTCACGCTGCCAGATCGTGGCGATGCACGCGCAGCCCCGCGCGGCGGTTGCCGAGTGGCTGATCGCAGCGCATGGCGCGGATGCCGAAACGGCGGCGCGTGTGTCGGCGCTCGCGGGGGGGCGACCGGGGGAGGCGCTCGCCCTGCTCGCGTCGCCCGACCACGCGGCGGGACAGGACGCGGCGATTCAATCGCTGCTCGAAAGTCTGGAGGCGGGCGGCTATGCGCCGTTCGCCGCGATAGATGGTCTGGAGAAACGTTGGCGCACCGGGGGCGACGAGCGCGCCGCCGTGATTGCCGATCTCGATACATGGCTGGGGTGTTGGCGCGATGCGATGCTCCTCGCAGTGGGGCAGGCCGACCTCGTGACGCACCGGGCGCACCGTGCCCGCCTCGAACAGATCGCCGCCCGCCCGCTTCCCGCGTTGCGCGCGGCAGTTGCGGGCACCGAGGAAGCGATCACGCGGCTGGAAGCAAACGTCAATCCCCGGCTCACACTGGAAGCGATGGTTCAAACATGGCCACAATAAAAGTACCGACACGCACGCGCACCGGCGATATCTGGAACCCTATTGCTCCCGAACCCTACCGTAAGAAGCGCTGCGGTGGCGGCAGTTGCGGCAGCCACGGGGGTACATCAGGCGGTGGCTGCGGCCACAAGAGCGGCGATGACAGTTGCGGCGATTGCCACTCCTGCCCGGTTTCCGCGATGACCGAAGTCGACCGCGAAACGGTGCATCGCGCGCTGATGAAGGCCGGCTACGCGGGCGACCGCGATCATGTGCCCCAGTTGCCGGACGACTGGGAATCCGACGAGGACGATGGCAGCGCGGCAGCAGCGGGGCAGACCCGGCCCAACAGCCGCGAGGCGATGGACACGTCCACGCATATGACCACCGAAGACATCGAGGCTACGGGTGGTCCCGGTGCGATGCAGTCGGTGATCGCCGTCCGCTTCCCCGACAGCGGCAAGCTGTACTACTACGACCCCGTGGACCTCGACCCGAAGGTGGGGGAGTGGGTCGTTGTGGAGACGCCGCGCGGCAAGGACGCCGCGAAGGTGTTCGTGGCCCGCCAGCAGGTGACGCTCAACCGCCTGGCGGACCCATTGCCGCCCCTGGTGCGGCTCCTGCGCCCGGAGGAGTTGCAGCGGATGGAGCGGCTGGGCGACGATGCCGCGAACGCGTTGCGCGTCTGCACCGAAAAGGTGATCGCCGCCCGCCTGCCAATGAAGCTCATTAAGGCGGAATATTCGTTTGATGCGACGCGCCTGACGTTTTACTTCACGTCGGAAAGCCGGGTGGATTTCCGCACGCTCGTGCGCGAACTGGCAGTGCAGTTCCGTGCCCGCATCGAGTTGCGGCAGGTCGGCGCGCGGGACGAAGCGCGGTTGCTCGGCGGCGTCGGGCGGTGTGGCCTCACGCTCTGCTGCGCGACCTGGTTGCCGGACTACCCACCGACGAGCATCAAGCAGGCGAAGGAGCAGGACTTGCCCCTGAACCCCGCGAAGATTTCCGGCGTCTGCGGGCGGCTCCTGTGCTGCCTGTCGTACGAGTACGACACCTACGTTGCGTTGCGCCGTAACCTGCCCCGCATCGGGCAACGGTATCCGACACCGGAAGGCGAGGGGCGCGTGATCGCCGTGCAGGTGCTCAAGCAGTCCGTGCGTGTCGCGCTCGATGAGGGCGGCGTGGCTGATGTGGAAATTGGCGACCCGACCGACCGCAAGTGGCAGGGCGAGGAAGTCGTGGTTGAGCCACCGCCCATCCCGGACCGCTATGCGACGGGCGACACCACGACGCAGGTGAGCCACGAGGATCGCCCGGACGCGCCACCGCAAAGCCGTCAACGCCCGCCGGATGCACCGCAACGGAGCCGCGACCCGGATCGCCGCGCCGACAGCGGCACGGGCAGTGACCGCCCGCGCGGCGCGACGCGGCGCGATCCAAACCCTGCAGCAAGCGTTGGGGGTGGCGAGCAAACACGCACGAGCGCGGGTGAACCCGGCGTGAACGCGGCCGCATCTGCCGACGTGCCGGGCACGCGCACGCCGTCGCCACCAAGTGAGGCCGCACCGACCGGACAACTCGCTCCCCCGGTGCGGCCTGCGGCTGCCGAGGGGGCGGGGGAAAGCGCGCGGCGACGACGGCGCGGGCGGGGAAACCGCAAGCCAAACGAGAGCAGTCCCCCTGCCGGGGATTGAGCGAACGGGACGAAGGGCAAAGACGAGCAGATTACCGCCACCGCACCTGGCCCTTCCTCCCGTGTTCATTGCCCTTCGTGCCCTGTGACTTTGCGCTTTCGATCAGGAGGTTGTGTGATCTTCCGCGCCCCCGCCCCCGTTGAACATGGCATCAGCCGCGCGGACCGCCTGCCGGTGACGGGCACGGCGCCGGACTTCCCGGAGCCGTACGGCTCCGGGGAAGACGGTACGCCGGGTGTCGTAGTGATCGGCGCGGCAAGTTTCGATCTCAAGGGGCGCGTGCTGGGTGACCAGGTCGTTGAAGGGTCATCCAATGCCGGCGCCCTCACGGCGGGGGTAGGAGGCGTGGCGCGCAACATCGCGGAAAACCTCGCGCGCCTCGACATCGCCACTACCCTGATCGCCGCTGTCGCGGATGACCTGCTGGGCAACCTCGTGATCCAGACGACGGCGCGGGCCGGGGTGAATATCGGATGCATGTTGACAATACCGGGCGCGCGCACGGGAGCATATCTCGGCCTGCTCACGCCGCAGGGCGACCTGCTGATGGGCATTGACGATATGCGCATCGTGCGGTGCATCACTCCCCGCGTGCTCGAAGGGGCACGCTCCCTGCTACGGCACGCGGGCATGGTCATTCTCGACGCGAACGTCCCCTTGCGCACGCTTCGGGCGGCACGGCGCATCTGCCGCGTGGCAGGCGTGCCGGTCTGCATCGAGCCGGTCTCGTTGCCGCTCGTAGACCGGATCGTGCCGTTTCTCTCCGGCCTCGCGCTCTTTACACCGAACCGGGCCGAGGCGGGAACCGTGCTGGGGCGGCAGGTCGAGACGATAGACGATGCCCTCACTGCCGCCCTCGATCTGCGCGAGCGCGATATTGATATCGTGGTCGTGACGCTCGGCGGTGGCGGCGCGGTCTATGCGACGAGCCAGGGCAGCGGGCATGTGCCCGCGATTCAGACGGATGTGGTGGACGAAAGCGGGGCGGGCGCCGCGATGACCGCCGGTATCGTGTATGGCCTGATGCACGAGTTTCCCACCGACGAAGCCGTTGCCCTGGGAGCGTCCGCCGCAAGCCTGACATTACTCTCGCCGGAGACAGTGCGGGGTGATATATCATTGGAACAGATATACGCGCATCTTGTCGTGTGACGCGGGGAGTTTTAATCCGATGAATGCAGCCTCTGAGTCCGCCACCACTACCACCTACCCACCCGAACCGGCATTGCTGCCTGACGCTGGCCCCGCCCTCGTGCGCGTGAACCTGCACGAACTCCGCCCGACGCCCCCGCCCCCGCCACGTACGGCTATCGTGCCTGCGGTACGAGTCGGCGTGGTGCTCGCGGCGCTCGGTGGGTTGCTGCTCGTCGCGGCATTGTTCGTGCCCTCGTGGTACTCCGTGCGTGAGATCGCGCCCGCCCCGCAACAACAGGGGCCGCAGGGGAACGCAAATACCAACACTAATACGAACTCGCAGTTTTATGTGTTCCGCGTGCTGCCGGATATCCGGGACCAGGCTGCCGTGGGGTGGGCAAGCACACGGCACGAGAAGCGCACGATTCTTGTGGTCGCACTCGCGCTCGGTGCGGAGGCGCTCGCGCTGATGAGCGCCGTCAGCGTGTACTGGTGGCGCCCGCTCGTCTCCTTTGCGGGAATGCTCGCCACCACGCTTCCCGCGCTTGCCGTCTCAGACCTGCTGAACATCGGCAATGTCATCGCGCGCCGCATCAATGCCCCGCAGGGAAGCTTTCGCAACACCACCCCGATCAGCGTCGCCGATTTTCGAGTGCTCGACCCGCATCCGGGGCGGGGAATGCTCGTGCTCTTCGTGGGCGCGGGCATCGTGGTGGTCGGCACATTGATCGCGCTGATTGGCGGGCGGCGCAGCCGCGTGCTCGCGCAGATGCCTGCATGAGCGGCAGGCAACCATCGGGCACGCCCCTGCCCACGGTGGTGATGGCGCCTTTCGAGCCGCAAGCGGCAGTTGTGCCCTTGCCGCCCCCGCCTCGGCACGTACGGCTCGTCGGTGGGGCGCGGCTCGTCCTGATCGGGCGGTTGGCGCTCGCGCTCGGTGCGGTGCTGCTCATGACGGCGGTGTTTATTACTGGGTGGCATCATTGCCGCGCCGTGCGGGTCACATTTGCCACCGGGCAATTCGATGACAGCTACTACGGTGCGCAGCTCGTTTCCAAAGTGAACGGCTACAGCCTTGCGGTGTGGGCATTCGTGGACGAGGGCTTCGCCATTCCGCTTCTCGTTGCGGCGATGGTGACGGCGGCCCTTGCCCTGCTGACCGTGGGTGCGCAGTCGCGGGTCGGGGGCGTACTCGTCGTGCTTGGTGCGCTCGTGACCGGCTGTTTCCTCGCGCTCAATCTGCGGATGCTGCCTCGCACCGTCGCGGACCTCGCCATGCGCACACCGAGCGGGTCGTTTCCGTCCGACATTCACCCGCTCGGCCTGGGGCCGGGGCCGATGACGCTGCTCGCGCTCGTCGGGCTGATCCTGCTGCTGAATGGCGGGTTGCTCGTCTGGGTCGGCGTGCCGCGTGCCTTACCCCGCGCGACCGATAATCAGGCCGAGCGCGAGCAGTACCCCGTACACGAGTTCGAGGCGGGCCGTTCCGGCGAGCACGGCGTTCAGGGCGCGCCCCTGCTCCCGCAGCACGCCGCGCAGCAGTGGGACGGCGAGTGGCAGGCTCAACCACGCCAGTAGCGCCAACGCCGTTGCCGCGCCACTGATCCACAACACTACCGGCGCCAGCACAACCACCGCGAGCAGGATGCCGTACTCGATCTGTGAGCCGCGCCGTCCGAGCCGTGTCGCCAGCGTGTGCTTGCCCGCCGCGCGGTCGGTTTCGATATCGCGCAGGTTGTTCACCATGAGGATCATCGCGGCGAGCACGCCAATCGGCACGGCGGCGAGCCACGCGACCGCGTCCATCCGCCCCGCCTGCACGAAGTACGTGCCCCCCACCGCCGCGAGGCCGAAAAACAGCAGGGCGAACAGTTCACCGAGGCCGTAGTACGCGAGGGGAAACGGGCCGCCCGTGTATGCGAGCGCGACCACGATGCTCCCCAGCCCGATGCAAACAATCGCCCAGCCGCCGACCGCGACCAGGAATACACCGACGATCATCGCCAGCGCGAACACGAATACGGTGCCATTGCGCACCTGCCGGGGCGTGAGCAGGCCGGCCTGGGTGACGCGCAGCGGGCCGAGACGTTCGGCGGTGTCCGCGCCGCGCTGGAAGTCGAAGAGATCATTGGCGAGGTTCGCGCCGATTTGCAGCAGGAGCGCCCCTGCGAGGGCCGCCAGCGCGGGTAATGGCGCGAAGTGCCCCCTATAGATCGCCGCGCCCGTGCCCACGATTACCGGCGCGGTGGCGGCAGGGAGCGTTTTCAGGCGGATGGCGAGCTTCCACGCGGCGAACGCGCTCATCTTTGCGCCGGAGGATGTGGATACAGCGGTGTTCGTGTGCGCGCTCACGGGGTCTCCCTTATTTGATGCCCGTATGCACGGCGGCGGCACCGAGACCGAGCAGGCGATACCGGACATTACGCAACCCCGCGCCCTCCATGATCTCTTTCAGACGTGGCGGTGGGGGGAAGTTCCGGGCGGATTCCGGCAAGTACGTGTACGCCTCGCGCTGCCCCGTGACGAGTTGCCCAATCAGCGGCACGAGGTAGTTGAAGTACGCCCGGTGCCCCAGGCGCACGGGCGCGAAGCGGGGCTTCGCCACTTCCAGACAAACGACACGCCCTCCCGTCTTGACGACGCGCCGCATCTCGCGGAATGCCTGCGCGATGTCCGTGACGTTGCGCATCGCAAAGCCGGTCGTGATGCAGTCAAAGGTATCATCCGCGAAGGGGAGGGCGAGCGCGTCCGCGCCGAGGAAATGCACCACGCCACCGACGCCCGCCCGCGCCGCTTTGCCAGGGCCGGGGAGCATCATGCCGAGCGAAAAGTCCATCGCCGCCACAATGCCGCGTTTCCCCATCGCCGCCGCGAGATCGAGCGCAATGTCGCCCGTGCCCGTCGCCACATCGAGCGCGCGTCCACCGATAGGCGGGGCGGCTTGCGCCACGACGTACCGCCGCCAGCCGCGATCCAGCCCGAAGGTCATCAGACGGTTCATCAGGTCGTAGCGCGGGGCGATGGCGTCGAACATTGTCTCCACGTACGCCGCTTTCCGCTCCGGTGCGAAGTGCGGTAGGCGCGCGGTGGCGATCACATGCGTGTCCGGCTCGGCGGGCAATTCGGTTGGGGGTGAGGTGGTCATACATTAGCCTCGGTGCGACTGTTCCGGGGACGGAAAAGGATGCTCGCCCTCCGGGTGCGGTCGGAACTTGTTGACAATTTCCTCGGAGAGCGCGATGAGAAAGCGCAGGTCGTCCGTGAACTGGCTCGTGGTGTTCGGCGTGCCGCTCGCCTCGTCGGCATTCAGTTGTGCCTCACCCGCCGCCGCCTCGATACGAGCGAGCAACCCACGGTAGCCCGTGAGCCGTTCCGCGTGCTCGCGCGCGTGCTGCTCCCGAAAGGCGTCAATATCATCGTGAATATATGCGTCGTTTTCGTCCGTCATCTCTGCCTCCGTCCAACGGTGAGTGCGTCACACCGAATTGTACGCCGCGAAACAGGGATGGTCGAACCCGCGCCATGTCGGAATGGCATCAGGCAGGCAGTAGCGCGAGCACGGTATTGATAGCGAAAACACCATGGGCCGCTTTTTCAAGCCACGCGCGATACAGTGGGGGAGTAGTTGAGGCACTCATACAGAACTTTCCCTTCGGTTTCCGCGATGTATAAAATTGAACCAGCTTGTCCTGAATACCGCGCGACTTCTTCGGGGATGTAGATGATGATGTCCATTGCCCAATCACGCAGACCGAAGAGCATGGAAATGTCCGTTGCGGTCTTCCGGCGGCTTGGAGTATCCATCTCAATGAAGAGGTCCATGTCGCTGTCCGGCCCTGCGTCGCCGCGTGCCTGGCTGCCAAAGAGGATGATGCGTCGGGGATGAAAATGCTCCACGATGGTGCGCGTGACCTGACGGATGAGCGCTTCGTCTATCGCCATGTTGTTGCTCCTGTTGTCCGCTCCGCTCTTGCGTCCATTGTATTCGATAGACTGGCTTACCGGGGCGCGTCCGCCGCGACGAGACTATGCCGCGCGGGCACGCGGGGATCGCGTACCTGACGTAGCACGAGAAGCGCGCCCGCGAAGCCAAGCGCGGCCGTCACGGTGAAGAGCGCGGGAAACCCTTGCCAGTCCGCGAACCATGCGGCGAGGAGCGGCGCGCCGAAGGCGAACGGCGCTTGCAGCGAACTGGCGAGGCCGATGAACGTCGGCACCTGGTCGGGTGGCGCGAAGTCCACGATAAAGGTGAGTGCGGTCAATTGCTGCGCGCTCGTACCCAGGCCGATGAGCAAAAAGACCGCCACGTAGCCGACGCGCCCCCAGTCGGAGGTGCGCGACACGACCGCGAGTACCGAGGCCAACCCCGTCAGGAGCGCGCCGATCTCTACCGTGCGCTTGTGCCCGAAGCGGTCTCCCACATATCCCCACAGTACATTGCCCAACGTCGAGGCGATCAGAAGCGCCACCGCGTACAAGCTCGCGTCACCGTCAGAGAGGTGCTGTGTGCGTTTCGCATCCACGGTGAAAAACGAGGTCGCGGTGGTGGCAAAGGTAATGAGCAGGATGGCAATCAGGTACCAGCGCAAGTTGCCGTTCTCGCGCAACACCGTGGGGACGCGGTGCCACATCTTTGTGGCCTCGCGCGTCGGGGTCGCCGCATTGGTGCGGGACACGGCGGGTTCGCGCCCCACAGCGATGAACATGAACGAGACGACGAGACACGCGAACGCACAGGCAAAGCAGATCGTCACCGCTATGTACCACGAGAATGATTGCAGAAAGAGCGCCGCGAGGCCGCTCCCGACGATGCCAAGCAGGCCACCGATTGCCAGCGCGTAGCCAAAGAAGCGCCCGCGCCAGTCCGCCGGGAGCATCCGTGAGAGCAGGTCAATCCACGCGGCACTGACGAGGCCACCCGTGAGCGTGGAGAGGCCGAGCATGACAAACAACAGCCAGAGCAGCGCCGTTGGGTGCGTGAGCGCGAGCAGTGGCGTCGCGACCGCAAGCACGAGGTATGGCAACCGCTCAAAGATCGTCACGAACACGATGAACGGCTTTTTGCGCGGCAACCGCTCCGTGAACCCCGCGACGAAAAGCGGCGGCAAGGAATTCGCGGACCGCAACGCGGGGATTGCCCCAAGCGCAAGGCTGGACGCCGTGAGGTGCGACACGAACAACGGCAGCACGCCATACCACGACGCGAAGCTCAACGCGAATACGAACAGGCTGATGTCCAGCCCCATCACCGTGAAGTTCCAGCGGATCGCGCGCGGCGGCAACCAACCCATTCCCCCATGCCCTCCCGCGTGCGGCTCTCCGCGCCCAATCGCGCAGCACCATTCTAACCGCTTCCGGGCAACGGGCATTCCTGCCGAAGGCAATCCTTCATCTTAGCGCGTTATGCTAATGATTTATGTTTTCTTTATCCACGGCGGCGTTTTCAACTTTCCCATATCTACTTTTGGCCAGTGATCTTCCCAATCATGTTTGCTGGGCGATTTGGAGTTGCGTTGGTTTGGTGACTCTTCCGTGAAGTTGGTGAACGAGTCTGGCATTATTCTTGGCACCGTGCAATCGTCCGCTTTTTCGGTGGAGGTTGCCTATGTCTGTCTACGCCCTCGTGCCAGCCCCCGACCAACTCCATCTC
>JAABUQ010000515.1_pt1 | contig 89067 bp, 82 predicted proteins | sample 5560001 | NCBI WGS metagenome assembly JAABUQ01 (sample SAMN10711888, study PRJNA513371) | rock metagenome | isolation source: Antarctica rocks | place: Antarctica: Victoria Land, Finger Mt nord | collected 2015-12-18
GCCCAGGGGAAACTGCGCCGAGGGTGCGCGGCCGCCAGGGACCGACAGCGGCCGGTAGTGGCTCGTGTTGTAGAAGAGGTGCCCGAGGATCACGAACAGCGCCAGGGCGCTCAACAGGATGATGCCGAGCAGGAGCTGGCGGTTGCGACCCAGGTAGCGCAGGCCGCCGCGCGTCTGCTGCCCCAGGCGGCCGCCCGTCGGCACCTCGACCGGCGGCGCTGCCTGGCCTACCGCGACTCCCACCGGTCAGTCCCTCCGAAACGTCCGTCGCCCGTCGCCCGGTCAGCCCTTGACATAGCTGATGCGCGGGTCGACGCGCGGATAGATGAGGTCCAGGATAAGGGTCGCGAGCGTGATAGAGACGATGACGCCGAACACGATGCCCTGGATGGCAAAGAAGTCGTAGGCGCGGATCGACTTGTATAGCACCGTGCCGATGCCCGGGTAGCCGAAGACGATCTCCACCAGGAGCGCCCCTGACAGGATGTGCCCGATGGTCAGTCCGAGCGCGGTCACCTGTGGCAGAAGCGCGTTCCGGCCCGCGTACCGCGTGAAGATGGTGCTGTCCTTGAGCCCTTTGGCGTCGGCGAACTGCACGAAGTCGTCGCTCTGCACGCTGATCATCATGGCGCGCATGCCGAGCGCCCAGAAGCCGATGGCCGACAGGACGATCGACAGCGCCGGCAGGATCGCGTGTTGGGCGACGTCCAGCCAGAACGTCAGACTGGACCAGTCAGGGAACGTGCCCGCCGAGTAGCCGCCAAAGATCGGGAACCATTTGAGCTGGAAAGCGAAGACGTACAGCAGCATCAGGCCGAGCATGTAGTAGGGGATGGCCGAGAGCGTCAGGAATGGCGGCAGCAGCACGTTGACCAGGATGCGCGGTGTCTTCGGCCAGGCGAGCAGGGCGCCGAAGAAGATGCCGAGGCTGAAAGCGAGCGCCGTAGACAGGCCCAGCAGGCCAATGGTCCACGGCAACGCCTCACCCATGATCGAGTTGACGCGGCGCGGGTAGTTCGCCATGGAGAAGCCGAAGTCGAAATGGGCCGTGTTCCAGAGGTACGTCAGGTACTGCTGCCAGAGCGGCTTGTCCAGGCCGAACTCGACGTCGAACTCGGCAACCATCTGGTTGATGTTCGTCTGGACGTAGCCGCCGGCGGCGGCCTGCTGCAGCAGCTGCGACCGGATCGCGTTGCCACCCGAGAGCCGCGGCAGGACGAAGTTGATCGTGGCCGCCAGCCAGACAACGACGACGAACAGGCCCAGGCGTCTGATGAGGTACTCGAGTCGCATGGGCGCGGCCTACTACCTCACATCTGCCGCTAGCCCTGCGCCGGCTGGAGGTTGTTCAGGATGAGCTGGAAGGTCAGGTGCCAGAAGGCGCCGTTGACATAAGCATTGTCCTTCGTCGGCCAGCCGGTCCAGTAGGTGGTGTTGTAGGGGATGCGATGGAACCACTGCTGGATCGGGATGTCCGGCAGCTCCGGCAGCCAGATCGCCATGGCCCGCTTGAACTGGTCGATGAGCTTCGCCTGATCGGTGGCGGCCGTCGTGGCCATCTCGTCCACGATCTTGTCGAAGTCGGCGTTCTTCCATTTGGAGAAGTTGACCGCGTGGCCGCCGGGGACCGCCACCGACGCGCTCTGGTAGAGCGCGCAGGTCGCGTAGGGATCGCCGTTCACGCTGCCGCCGTGGCCGAACAGCATGCCCTGGTAGTCACCCCCCTGGAAGCGCTCGATCATGTCCGGCGGGTGCACGTACGTGGCGTCGACGCCACCCTGCTTCAGCATCTCCGCCAGGACGGGTCCCATGTCGTCGAAGACTTCCCAGCCACCCACCTCGACCTTCAGGTGGTTGCCGCTGGCGTCGGCAAAGAACCCGTCCGAGCCTTTGGTGTACCCCTTGGACTGGAGCATCTGCGCGGCTTTGTCGACGTTGTACTCGTTCGTGTTGTACTTGGCGAGCTGGTCCTTGACCGCGTCCACGAACGGCTGCAGCGCGGGATAATGCGGCAGCGGTAGCTGGGTGGTCTCACCCGAGCCGCTGTACGCCACGTCGATGAGCTGCTGGCGATCGATGAGGTTGCTGATCGCCCAGCGCATGTCCTTGTCGTCGAACGGCTTCTTGGTGGTATCCAGGTAGAACGACGTCGGCCACCAGTCGGTGTACCCGTACGGGCTTTCGCGGTTCGTGTGGGTGATGATCTTCGGATTCTGAGCCACGACCTGCTTGATGGTGTTGGGCCGCAGGTCCAGAGACGAGTCGATCTGGTTGGTGATGTGCAGCTGGGCCGTCTGCGTCTCGCCGGCGAACGGGAGGTACACGATCCGTTTGACCGCCGGCATGGCCTTCACCAGGCCGGCCTTGACCGCCCACCAGTCGTCGCGGCGGTCGATGATCTTCTGGTCGGGCGACGAGAACACCAGCTTCCAGGGTCCGGTGGTGACCGGCCAGCCCTTGGCGATGTCGAAGTTGGTGAAGCTGGCCCAGTCGCTCTGATCCTGGAAGATGTGCTGGGGCACCATGTAGAGCCCGATGTCGTACTTGTAGGTGATAGTCTGGAACATGAACTTGGGCGACGGCACCTTGAAGTTCACCAGCACCGTGGTGTCGTCCGTCGCCGTCGCGTCCTGAACGAAGGTGGCGACGTCGTTGCCGAACTTGATCTTGCTGCCCTGCTTCATCGCCGCGGTGATGGTGAAGGCGACGTCCTTGGCGCTGAACGGCTGGCCGTCGCTCCAGCTGATGCCCGAACGGGTCTTGATCGTCAGGCTCTTGAAGTCGGGCGAGTACTTGTAGCTCTCGGCCAGCCAGGGGATCTCTTTGTCGGCGAAGGCGCTGTAGAAGTAGAGCGGCTCGTATAACAGGCCAGGGCCGTTCTGGTGGTTGGCCAGGGGCGCGTACGGGTTCCACAGCTCGTAGTCTTCATACTTGCCCTGCTTGCCGGCCCACATGAGGATGAGCGAGTTGTTGCGCGGCACCTGGGCCGGGGGAGCGGCGGCGGCGGCCGCGGCTGGGGCGGCGGTGGCAGGAGCAGCCGCCGGCGCCGCGGTGGCGGCCGCTGTCGGTGCCGTCGTTGCGGCCGCCGCTGGTGCCGTGGTCGGCTTGGCCGCCGGAGCGGCAGTAGGCTGGGCGGCCGGGGCCGCCGTTGGAGCCGCCGGGGCGGCGGGCGCGCACGCGGCGGCGAGCGCCGCGCTCCCGCCGACGGCTACCAGCGCCAGGAAGCGCCGACGATTGACGAAGCGGACGGCATTGGTGTTCTCATCCATACATCAGGCTCCTGACGGAAGAAGTCGGCGGGCGCTCGAGCACGACCGGCGTCGTGCCACGAGCGGCTCTCGACTCGTGTGATGCGCGGGCGGTCGCCCGCGCGCTAGTGTCCCCGGCCTGGGCCCCGCGTTCCCGGGCGCATCTACACAATCGTCGCTAGACCCTTTCGTTCGTCCCACCCGCATGGGTCTGAGCCGAATCGCCAGACCGCGCCGCCTGACCTGACGCGCAGGATAGAAGCTCCCCAACCCCTTGTCAAACTTTTCACCCGTCAGTCGTCCGCCGGACGACCGCCGTGGCTCGACGACCTCACCAGGCTCAGCCGTTTGGGTCCCGCTCATCTTCGGCTCGTCAGCGGGCTGGCGGGAGAACTGCCGGGCACACCCTGCGCCGCCATACCCCTTGACACCCCCTTCCATATCCGCCAACATAGGCAAAATCCGCGAACCTAGTTGAACAGCGGGCCCAGTGGGGGCACCAAGGAGTGGCTGTGGACGAGCAGGCGAAACCCTGGCAATCGGTAAATCGGCGACAGTTCTTGCGCACCGCGCTAGTGACCGGCTCGGTGGCTATGGTCGCGGCCGCTGTGCCGGCCGCAGCCTTCGCTTCGCCCAGGCAGGTTGCCGCCGCGCAGACCGGCGGCCTGCCACCGGTGCCGCGCAACCAGACGCTGGTCGCCGTGCGTGGTGGTACCCAGGGCAAGTTCATTGAGGACCAGCTCTGGAATCCATTCATCGCCACGGCTAACCACCAGCTCGGATCACAGTTCTTGTGCGAGCCGCTCGCCTTCTACAGCGCCTACCAGGGCAAGATGATCATGTGGCTGGCCGAGTCCTACCAGTACTCGCCCGACTACATGACGTTGACCATCAAGACGCGTCCAGAGGCGATGTGGAGCGATGGTGTCCCGTTCACAGCCGACGACGTCGCCTACACGTACAACTCGCTCAACGCGATGGGGTCCAAGGTCAAGTGGGGTGCTGACGTCAGCCAGGTGCTGGATAAGGCCGTGGTTGTCGATCCCCACACCGTCCAGCTGAATTTCAAGTCGCCCGCGCCGCGCTTCTTCGAATACAGCGCCTACAAGTTCGACATCGGCATCTATATGATGCCAAAGCATATCTTCGAGCAGCAGAGTCAGGACATCTCGACCTTCACGCATTTCGATGTCTCCAAGGATTGGCCGGTCACGACCAGTCCCTGGAAAGTGGTCTACGCCGCGCCCGACCAGAAGGTGCTCGACCTGCGTCCCAACTGGTGGGGCACAGGCATCGTCGCGGACATGCCCAAGGTGCAGCGGATTGTCTACTTGCCCGATCCGGGAGAGCAGAACCTGGCCCAGGGCATGATCTCGAACGCCTTCGACATCACCACGGGTATTCAGCCGACGACGTTCCCGACGGTGTTCGCGCAGAACCCCAAGGTGACGACCTGGTCAGGCCAGCAAGCGCCGTTCGGCTACGAGGACTGGTGGCCCCATTCCCTGTACGTCAACACCCGGAACGGCCCGACGGCTGATGCGGATATACGCTGGGCGATCAGCTCGTACCTGGATCGCGACCAGATCGTCGACTTCGCCTGGAATGGCGCCGCGAGCTCCGCGGCCCTGCCGATCCCCGCGGCACCGTACGGCACGCAGATCTTCTACGATGCGAGCCAGGATCTGCTCAAGCAGTACAACACGCTCGAGTTCAACCCGTCCAAGGGCGACTCGATCCTGCAGAGCAAAGGCTTCACCAAGGGAGCCGACGGCATGTGGGTGGGGTCCGACGGCACGCCGATGAGTTTCGACATCATCAGCTTTTTCGACTTCACCAGCGTCGGGCCAGTCGTTGTCCAACAGCTCAAGCAGGCCGGCATCGCGGCCAGCTACTCCGAGCCGCCCAACTTCGGTGACCGATTGAACGTGGGCGACTTCTCGATGACGCTCTTTGGCCACGGCGGTTCGTACGGGCCTGATCCGTACTACACCCTGCGCCTGTACCAGACCGCATCAGTGGCCATCGTCGCTACCCACCAGACGAACTACTCGCTCTGGGAGAACGCGGACTACGACAAGATTGTCGATCAGGTGTACCTCACCAGCCCGACCGAGAAGCAGAAGATGATCGACTACTGGGTCCAGGCCATGAAGATCTGGCTGCCAGCCTTGCCGGACATCATGATCGAGCAAGGTTTCCACCGTTTGCCGACTAACACGACGTATTGGACTGGCTGGCCCGACGCCCAGAACCAATACATCAACAGCGCCCACTTCCATCTCACGCCGGCGCTCTACGTCCACAAACTACAGCCCACCGGCGCATGAGCCCAAAGCCCCATGGAGGGCCAGCCGCGGCTGGCCCTCCATGGGTGGTACCCAAACCCTAGCCTGACGACTGATGCGGCTCGACTATCTGCTCAAGCGTGTTGGACAGTTCGTCCTGATCCTCTGGTTGGCGAGCACCGTCAATTTCTTCCTGCCTCGTCTCGGCGGCGGGGATCCAATCCGCACTCAGCTCGAGGCCCAGGCAGCCATGGGCGGCATGAGCCAGGTTGGCATGAAGGAGATGATCGCCGAGTACGATCAGCGCTTCGGCCTGGACAAACCGCTCATCGTTCAGTACCTGACGTATCTGACTGACACGGCCCGCTTCGAGTTCAACTTCTCGATGTCGTCCTATCCGACCAAGGTGATCGACATCATCTGGCGCTCCCTGCCATGGACCATCACGCTGCTCGGGGTGTCGACCATGATAGCCTGGACCATCGGCACGGTGTTGGGGGCCATGTTGACCCAGCCGAACCCGCCACGCTTCCTGAAGCTCCTCCTGGCCCCGTTCCTGACCCTCAGCGCCATTCCGTTTTTCCTGCTGGGTCTGCTGCTCATCTACCTGCTCGGCTTCCAGCTGCGCTGGTTCCCGCTCGCCGGTGGGTATGACCAGGGCCTGCTGCCTGCCCTGGACCCCAAGATCATCGCCAACATGATTTATCACTCGATCTTGCCGGCTCTCTCGATCATCCTGGCTTCGATCGGCTTCTGGACGCTCGGCATGCGCGGCGTGATGGTCAGTACCCAGGGAGAGGACTACCTGCTGTTTGCCGAGTCCAAGGGTCTGCGTGGGGTGACTGTGTTCTGGCGGTATGCCATCCGCAACGCACTGCTGCCGCAAGTAACCGCGCTGGCCCTGGCGCTCGGTAACGTCGTCTCGGGCGCGGTGCTGGTCGAGGTCATCTTTCAGTATCCGGGCGTTGGCTCGCTGTTGTATCAGTCCATTCGTGCGTCGGACTTCTACATGATCCAGGGCGTGGTGTTCATGATCATTGTGTCCATTGGGCTGGCAACTCTCATCATCGACCTCATCTATCCGCTGCTGGATCCGCGCATCAATTATGCGAGGAAGTAAGCTGTAAGCACCATGGCCACAATCGCGCAGCCGCAAACACTATCGAGTGGGGAAACGCGCTCCAGCCGTTTCGGCGGCATGGCCGTCGGCACATTGCGGTACATGCGTCGCAACCCTGAGCTGGTCGTGGGCTTGTGCTTGCTGGGTGCGCTGCTGGCCTTTGTCGCCATCGGGCACCTGGTTGTCGACGTCGACAAGGCGAAGCCATTGTCGAACCGGCCACTGCTACCGCCGTCGCCGGGCCTGCCTTTTGGCACCGACAAACAGGGCCGCAACCTTCTGGCGGTCATGGTTCTCGGCACGCCGCTGACCCTCGCAGTCGGAATTGGCGCCGGCCTGATTGGGGTTTCGCTCGGCACGCTGCTGGCATTGGTGTCCGCGTTCTACCGTGGCACCGCGGACGCAGTCATCCGCGGAGTGGTCGACATCGGCCTGACCATCCCCGGGCTCATGGTGCTCATAGTCCTGGCAATGAACGTCAGGGGCGGCCTGTCCGTCGGGCAGATGACACTGGTCGTCGCCGCCTTAGCCTGGCTGTTCCCGGCCCGTGTCATTCGGGCTCAGGTTCTCAGCGCCCGCGAGCGCTCCTACATCGACATTGCGCGACTCGCTGGCATGTCGACCCCGTTGATCATCGTCAAAGAGGTGCTGCCGAACCTGTTGCCGTTCATCGTCGCGTCCCTCGTCGGCTCGGTTTCGGCGGCAATATTTGCCTCTGTTGGTCTGGAGGTGCTGGGACTTGGCTCCTTCGACTCGCTGACCATCGGGATGACGCTGTACTGGGTGATTTACTACGCGGCGATCATCAATTCGTGGTGGTGGTGGTGGCTCCCGCCCATCCTGATCATCATCGTGCTGTTCACCGGGCTATTCATGCTCGCCGTCGGCCTGGACGAATTCGCGAACCCGCGGCTGCGCCAGCGCATTTAACCGCCTACGGCCTGATAACGGTGCCGTCCAGGCGGCGGACGGGTGGCCAGGCGCCGTTCAGCGGGTGTTCGGGGAAGGGGTACCGCGCCGCCAGCGCCTCGTCCAGGTCGATGCCCAGGCCGGGGCGCTCGTTCGACCACAACATGCCGTCGCGAATCGTCGGGCAGCCCGGGAACACCTCGCGCGTCCGCTCCGGGAAGTCGTGCTGCTCCTGGATGCCGAAGTTGTGGCAGGCGAGGTCGAGCTGGAGGTTGGCGGCGTGGCCAACTGGCGACACGTCGCCCGGCCCGTGCCAGGCGGTCCGCACCCCGAAGAACTCGCAGAATGCCGCCAGCCTGCGCGCCATACTCAACCCGCCGATGTCCGAGATGTGCACCCGGATGAAGTCCACCAGCCGGTCCCGGATGAGCGGGACGTACTCCGCCTGGTTCACGAACAGCTCGCCCATGGCGATGGGCGTCGACGTCTGCTGGCGCAGCAGGCGGAAGTAGTCGACGTCCTCGGGCGCAAAGGCGTCCTCGAGGAAGAACAGGCGGTACGGCTCGAGCGCCTTGGCCAGCCCGATCGCCTGGATGGGCGGCACCCGCTCGTGCACGTCGTGCAGCAGCTCGACGTCGTCGCCGACGGCGCCGCGGATGTGCTCGAACATCCGCGGCACGATGCCGCAGTACGCGGTCGGCTCCCACGGCTCCTGGTCGGCCCGTAGATGGGTGGGGTAGGGCGACGGCCGCCGCCCGGCAGCGGTGCCGTACGTGGCGTAGCCCGGCACCGCCACCTGGCAGCGCACGTAGCGGTAGCTGGCCGCGATGAATTTCCGGACGGCCTGCTCCAGCTCCTGGAAGTCGCCACCCGAGGCGTGGGCATACAGCGGCGCCGCCTTGCGGCACTTGCCGCCGAGCAGCCCGTAGACGGGCATGTTGGCCCGCTTCCCCTTGATGTCCCACAGCGCCTCGTCCACGCCCGAGAGCGCGTTGTTCAGGACCGGGCCGCTGCGCCAGTACGACGAGACGAAGGCGGTCTGGTAGATGTCCTCGATGTCGTCCGGGTCCCGGCCGACGAGGAACGGCTTCAGGTACTCCTCGACGGCGGCGACCACGGCCAGCGGCCGCTGCGTGAACGTGGCGCAGCCGAGGCCGTACAGCCCGGCGTCGCTGGTCTCGACCTTGACGATGACGAGCCGGATGCCGTCGGGCGCGGTGCAGATCGTCCGGACGTTGGTGATCTTGATCGGCGGCAGCGTGCCACCCGGTTCCCAGGCTGGTGGGATCACGGGCTCGGGCGAGGCTGAGGGTGACGCTGAGGCTGAGGTCATACGTCCGCCCTACCAGTTGGTGAACGAGCCGTCGAGGCGGCGCAGGTGCGGCGCCTCGGTCATCTGGAACGGCGACTTGCGCGCGGCGTCCCGGTCGAACTCGATGCCCAGCCCGGGCCGGGTGGGTGGCAGCAGGTAGCCGTCCTCCCACGGGACCTGCACCGGCACCTCGTCGGTGCAGTACGTGCCTGGCCGGCGCGGCTGCTCCTGGACGCCGACGTTCGAGCACGCCAGGTTCAGATGCAGACAGGCCGCCGACGACACCGGCCCGAGCGGGTTGTGGGTCGCCAGCTTGATGAAGTGCGTCTCGCACCAACCGGCGATCTTGCGCGCCTCGCTAATGCCGCCCACGATGCACAGGTCGATCCGGGCGTAGTCCACCAGCTCCCCTTCGACCAGTTCGCGGAACTCCCACTTGTTGGCGAACTGCTCGCCCGCGGCCAGAGGTACAGCCGTCTGCTGGCGGAGCCGGTGGTAGGTGAAGGTGCTCTCGGACCGCAGCGGGTCCTCCATGAAGAACGGCTGGACCTCCTCGGCGGCCCGGCACAGGCGGACCGCGTCGGGCAGGTCGAGCCGCGTGTGGACGTCGTAGCAGATCTCGATCTCGTCGCCGACGGCCTCGCGCACCGCCTGGAGCTGCCTGATGCCCGTGCGCACCGCGCGCGACGGCTCGAGTACGTCGCCGTCAGAGGCCAGACCGAATCTGACGAACTTCCAGCCCTCGGCCTTCGTCTGGCGGCAGCTCTCGACCAGGGCGTCGATGTTGTTGGCGTCGTGGCCGGCCTGGTTGTGCGGGTAGCAGGCCACCTTGTCGCGCACCAGCCCACCCAGGAGACGGTAGACCGGCACGTCGAGCGCCTTGCCCTGGATGTCCCAGAGCGCGATGTCGATGGCCGACAGCGCGCTGCCGATGACGCGGTTCGCCGGAAAGAAGCCGCCGCGGGACATGACCTGCCACAGGTGCTCGATGCGGCTCGGGTCCTGGCCGATCAACAGCGGCTTGAAGTGCTCGATGGCGCCCATGACGGCCAGCTCGCGGCCGGACAGCCCGGACTCGCCGACGCCGTAGATGCCCTCGTCAGTATCGACCACAACGTACAGGTTGTTCCGCATGCCATTGAAAACGGGGAACGCTTCAATCTGAGAGATCTTCATCCGTGCTCCGGACGCCATGCTACCCCCCGCACCACCTCGCGGGTGTGGCCGCTGTCTGTTGTCGTGCGCGACACCCTCAGCACCCTGACCCGGACTACGCCCGGCCTCCTCCCCGTCCGGTAGCCCTGCCAACGTCCGGGCACTCCCTGAGAGCGGCGAGCGGTAGCGTCACCCGATGGCCTCGTGTATCCTGCACGGTTAGCGGTGAGGAGCCGCACCGCCGCACATCGTGGGGACGGCGTGCCTGGTGGTTCGTCTTAGCGTGGGCGTGGGGGCGCCCCGAAATGGGGCATGGCATCAACCATCGTGTTGCTCTCGCGCTCGTCGCGGCGCTGGTTCCGCTGGCGCTCGGCAGCGGAACGCTATCTGTATCGGCTGCCGTGGGCTCGACAGCGAGCTATACCGTCACCGAGCTGGGCGCTCTGCTGGGTGACGCAACGTTCTTGCCCGCCGCCATCAACAACAGCGGCCAGGTCGCCGGCACGTCGGGCGCGCACGCCGTTCTGTGGGACGCCGGATCCGGAACGCGGGACCTCGGCAACCCGCCCGGTGGTCTCTCCAGCAGCGCCGCTGCCCTCGACGACCAGGGCGACGTCGTCGGCACGACGTACCTCGGTGGGAGCGCACAGTCGCAATACCACGCCTTCCTCTGGCAGCCCGGGGCCGGAATGCGGGACCTCGGTACCCTGGGCGGGTACTTCGCCCGCGCCACCGGCGTCAACGACAAGGGCCAGGTCGTCGGCCGGTCGACGACCCCCGCGACCCCGGCGTCAGGCTCCCGTGCCTTTCTCTGGCGCGATGGGTCCGGTATGGTCGGCCTCGAGGGGCTGCCCGGCGGTACTGATAGCGGCGCCGCCGCCATCAACGCCGGCGGCCAGGTGGTCGGCGACGCCTCGACCGCTCAGTCCCCGGCTCACGCGTTCCTGTGGGACGCGGCGAGCGGGATGCACGACCTCGGCACCCTGCCCGGCGACTTCTTGAGCAGGGCGACTGCCATCAACGACACCGGCCAGGTGGTGGGCTACTCTTCGGCCTCTGGCTACCCGGACCACCCAGTGCTCTGGCTGGGCGGGGGGAGCCAGGTGACGCCCATCCCCGCGGCGGGAGCTCCATTCCACACCTTGCCGACAGGGATCAACGACAAAGGGCAGGTGGTGGGCTCGGTGTACGCGACCGGCGGCGATGGTCAGCCACCCGACCGAGCCTTTCTGTACCGAGACGGCAAGCTCCTGTACATCACGGATCTGATAGCCGCCGACTCAGGGTGGGAGCTGAGGAGCGCGGCCGGCATCAACAACCGGGGACAGATCGTCGGGCTCGGGGTCCACGACGGCCACTTCCGCGGGTACCTGCTGACTCCGTTGTCCGCCGCCCCGCCCAGCACCACCGCGACGCTGTCACCGCCTCCGAACGCGGCGGGTTGGAACAGGACGAGCGTGACTGTCACGCTCGCCGCGACCGGCGAAGGCGGATCGGCTGACGTTGACCACGTCACCTATAGCGCCACGGGCGCCCAGGTCCTCCCGAGCACGACGATCACGAGCAACACTACCGCTGTGACAATCTCGGCCGAGGGCGTGACGACCCTGGCGTACTTCGCGACCGACCGGGCGGGTCATCAGGAGCAGCCGAAGAGCCTGAGCGTCCGGATCGACAAGACCGCGCCTATCGTGACCTACGGCCAAAACAGGGGCACCTATACCGTCGATCAGGACGTAGCGATCAGCTGCACGGCCGCGGACCCACCCGCGAGCGACGGCGCAATGGGCTCCGGCGTGGCCTCGACGACCTGCAGCAACGTCGCGGGCGCTGCCTACACCTTTCCGCTGGGTGCCAACACGTTGTCGGCGACGGCGGCCGACAACGCCGGCAACGTGGGGACCGGCTCGGCGACGTTCACGGTGCGAGTGACCTACGACAGTCTGTGCGCGCTGTCCCGCCGACTGGTGACCAGCCAGACTCTGGCTGGTGGCATGTGCGTCGTGCTCCGAGCAGGCCAGCTCAACGAGCAGCTCGGGATGGCATCGGGCAAGACCAGCGAGATTGGAGCCTACCAGCAGCTGGTCCAGGCAGCCCAGCGGAGCGGTTTCGTGCGCGCCGACCAGGCAGCCGTGCTCATGCGTTTGGCCGGTGCCCTGTGACCGGCGCGCGAGGCACGCCGAGCACGTAGGGATCGGTGTCCTACGGGTGGCCGTACCGAGAAGGGGACACGGCGCCCAGACCGTCAGCCGGGCGGCGACCCGGCGCGCGCAGCCGCAGCGACACGCCAGCTACCAACAGCCCAAGGCCGGCTATCGCCAGCGTCCAAGGGGTTCCGACTGGCGCGTCGCCGGTCCGTGGCAGGACCAGCGGCCGGTTTTGGCCCGCTGCCACTCCCGCCGGGGCCGGGCCCTGCCCGGTGTTGGGTAGGCCGGTCAGACAGTTGGCCGCGACGCCCTGCTGACAGGTCTCGTTCTCGCCCGACGCCTGGGCCGCGGCCATCGCCGGCGGCAGACCGATCAACAGCGCCGCGGCCAGTAGCGCTGGCAAGACGCGCTGCCCTAGAGTCCCTGTGCTCAACATCTCGACGCCCCTTTCACTGGACGATTGGCCGAAGTGGACCAACTCATTGCGTGAGCCTAGCACGGACCGCTCGCCGATTCGAGTAATCCTTGACGCTGCGATCGTACACACCGTCGCAGGTGATCAGGGTGAGCACCGTATCGGTCGAGCCACCGACCAGTCTCTCGACGGGCGCGCCGCCCGCGGGGAACGCCTGGTTCCACTCCACAACGTACCGGTGCGCGGCCTCGTCGGCCCCCCTGACCAGGATCTCGTCTCCCGGCTGCAAGCGCCGCAGGTCCCAGAAAACAGCTGTCCTGGTGCCCCAATCGACGTGTCCGCTCATGACGCTGTTGCCCGGCTGGCCGGCCCGCGCGCTGGCTCGGTACCAGCCCACGACGTCCGGCGTTTCGGGTGCCTCCATGACGCCATCGTCGCTGACGCCAAGCTCGACGATCGGCGCCGCGAGGCCGATCGACGGGATCTCCAGCTGCACCGGCGCGGCGATCTTGGCCGCGGGGACCGGCGCCAGCCCACAGTCGCTGCTGCTTGGTTGTGGCAGCGGCTGCGCTTCGAGCGCGGGGTTCTCGCCCCCACTCAGACGCCAGTGGGCATGGTGGCCGGGCTCGTCGGGCAGCGTCGCCGTTGCCGCCGGACGAGCCGCGGACCGCACTGTCAGGGCGAGCTGGCCAGGCGGGACGCCTGGTTGCTGCTGGACGACCAGGCGATAGCCATCAGCCGCCACGGCGGCCGCCGGCAGTCGGTAATCGAGAGCCACCTCGGCCCGCTCGCCGGCGGGCACTGTCACTTCCCCGCTGAAGACGGCGCGCGCGCACTCCTGGCCGGCTTGCGCGGCCGCCGCGAACCCGTGTGCGCCGGTCAGAACGGCGTCCGCCGGGGCGAACACGCGCAGCAGCGTGCGGTAGACGGGCGAGGTCGGTAGGCTGGGCCGGTTGGCTTGCGGCGCGGTGTTGACGTAGGTGATCGCCAGATGGGCGCGGGGGCCGTCCGGTGCGGCGAGATCGACCTGGTACTCGGCGTCCCGTGTGACCAGCTGGCTGTCCTTGGTGCCGGCGATGTCGCTCTCCACAAGCATCAGGTAGTCGCCGTCAGACGGCAGCAGCCCGCCGTCCCAGCGCCTCGTGGCCAGCACGCGGGCGACGTCCGAACGGTTGGCGAAGATGAGGAGATGCTGCTCGTCGAGCGACCGGCGGACCGCCTGGACGAGGTCCGGGAGCGCCGCCCGCGGGGCCGCGAGCGCGCGCTGCAGCACCGCCGACGCGAGCGCTCCAGTGAACGCTTTGCGGACGTCCTCGTTGTCGTCGTGCTGCAGGTGCAGGTGCCGATCCAGGGCCGCCTGCACGGTATCGGCGCTCACGGTCTCGCCGTAGTCGGCGACGGTCACCGGCCCCAGCGCCGCGAGCAGGTGGGCCATGCCCACCTGGTCGAGCGCGATCACGCCGTCGACCGGCTCATCTGGCACCGACAGCTGGTAGAAGGACTCGATCTGACGGGCTGAATCGGGAAAGCTTGGCCACCAGTTGGCGCCGGCGAGGTGCCAGTAGCCGGTGCCCAGGTACGGCGCGAAGCTCGTGGGCGGCACGACGCGGAGCTCACGCGGCGTATCGAACGCGCGGCTGCTCCGGTAGCGCACCAGCCGGACCTGGCCGCTCTCTGTCTCCAGGACGCCCACGCTGCCGATGTAGCCGCCAGTGGCGCGCAGCTCATCCGGGTTCTGCGAGACCACCAGAAAGCGGCGCGTCCCCTGGCCGCCCAGCAGGTCGAGGAGCGTCGCGCTGTCGCGCAGCCCCTGGATGAGCGCGGGGGCGCTCCGCCGCAGGGCGGCGACGTTCTGCTGGCTCGCCTCGTCCAGCCCGGCGCCGCTGGGCATGGCGTCGAGCGACGCTTGCAGGCGCTGGAGCTTGTCCGCCGCCTCGAGCAGCGCGGGCCGCGCGGCCACCAGCGAGCGCAGCGTGTCGGTCGCGGTGCCGCCGGTGGCGCCATCGGCAGAGGTCAGCAGGCTGCTCAGCGGGCCCAGCCCCTGGCAGAGCGTTGTTCCGGCGGAGGCGAGGTCGGTGCCCGCGGCCAGCGCCCCCGCCTCCGAGCGCGCTCGCTCGCCCACCCCCGGCAGCGCCTCGACGGCCGACAGCAGTGGGCCGATGGACTGGACCTGGCCGCTGACGTCCCGCAGCGCCACGTCAGCCGAGGCGACGTCGGCACACACGCTGGCCAGTCGGGCGGTCGCCCCGGGCAGGCCGCTGGTCGCTTCCGGAGCCGGGGACGGCGCGCGCGCTACCTCGCCGGCGAGCGGGATGGTGCGGAGGGTTTGCTGTGCGGCGCTTAGGTGCGCCCGGGCATCGCTGGCGCTCTGCTGCAGCGCCACGATGCGCCAGGCTGCCACACCGACCAGAATCGGCACGAGCAGAAGCGCCGCCGCGAGCAGCAGGCGTCGCCGGGGCAGCCCCCCCTTAATCATTAATCATTAGGCATTAGTGATCAGTCATCAGTCATCAGCCATCAGTCGGCGAACCCATGTAGGCACAGGCAGCTCGGCGTCGGCGGGAGCGGACCGGACTCCGCTGGGCTGGTCACCATGTGACAAGTGTTGAGGGTTAGCGCCGACCGACGCAAGGAACGGGCGGCATTGTTGGCGCAGCGCCTCCTCCAGTGGCTATTCTGGCCTGCTTACTGGTGCTGGCTCCGTTGCGGTCCACACGCGGGGCGCTGAGGGGCAGGCCCCTCCTGCTGCCTTTGCTGGTCTCCCTGGCCGTCAACGTCGTGGCAGTGGCCGCGCCAGCGCTGGCGCCCGCCTTGACACAGGGGACGGCGGACGTGCCGGCTGCCTGTACGCGTCGGGTTCCGCTCACGTCCCACAGCGAGATGACGCTGTGGCGGCACAACCAGTGGCTGGAGACGCCGCCGCATTTCGACGAGCGCGGCGTGCTGCTGCGGCAGTTCTCCCCCTACGCAGTGGTCAACGCGCGCACCGAGCGGGAGTACCCCTGGCGGGTGGAAGAGATCGACCGAACCACCGAGACGATACGGTTCAGCGTGCTGACGCGCTGGAGCCTGCTCCATCCCGGGTGGGCGGACGATCCGTGGGTGCTGCTCTACGACTGCGCGCCGCCTGGCCGCTGACTAGCTGACTAAAATGCTTGAATAGCTTCGGGCGCCGCGGACCACGACATCGTTGGACACGTCGCGACCCACGTGCGACAGTCCCGCACGGGCGCGACCCGCGTGACACGGTATGGGGTTCCTCAGGCTTCCAGCTCTCGCGGCCCACGAGGTGCATGTGTGGCGCTTCAGCCACACGGCGCCGTCAGCGATCCAGCGCGAAACGCGGCGCATCCTCTCGCTGGATGAACGGCAGCGCGCCGAGAGCTTCCGCTTCGAACGTGACAGATCTCGATTCGTCGTCTGCCGAGCCGTCCTACGGACAGTCGTGGGGGGCTACTCGGGTGTGCCTCCCCAGGATGTCGCTCTGGAGTACGGCCCGAACGGAAAGCCCCGGCTCGCTGGGGCGGGTGCCGATGGTTGCGGGCTGAGCTTCAACCTGTCGCACTCAGACTCATCAGCTCTCCTGGCTGTCGCTGTGGGTTGCGCGGTTGGGGTTGACGTTGAGCGGATCCGTCCGGATCTGGCGGTTGGCGAGCTGGCTCGGTACAGCCTTTCGCTGGGCGAGCAGGCGGAGCTACAGGCGCTTTCTGGTCGGCGTCGGGTCATCCAGTTTCTCACCTACTGGACGCGGAAGGAGGCGTATGTGAAGGCGAGAGGCGAAGGACTGGGACTGGAGCTGCAGCAGCTGGATCTCCGTCAGCCCGGCGCCTGCGGCGTGTTCGGGCACGTCGTTCCCCACGACGCTCGCTGGCCCGATGCAGCGGCCCAATGGTGTGTACGAGATCTGCCGCTCGGAGTGGACGACGTGGCGGCCGTAGCAGCGTCGTCCCATGGCTGGCAGCTGCGATCGTTTCCGCTGAGCTTGGAGCAGTTGGTACCGTAGGCCGGCACGGGGTAGAGGGTAGTGGCCAGCGGCGACGACGAGCGGCTGGATCTGGCTTGTCGTCGGTGGAAGCATTTCTCTCACGGTATGCTCACCGGGGGAAGAAATCCCGTGCGCCGAGTACGCGTCGTCAACCGCACCCGCGGCCACGTGCTGGCCGAGCGAGCCGAGCTCGCCGCCACACCGTGGACGCGGTTCTGGGGCTTGATGGGCCGTCCGAGCGTGCCAGCGGACGGCGGCCTCGTGCTCCAGCCGGGCGGGGCCATCCACACCTGCTTCATGCGCATGCCGATCGACGTGCTCCACGTGGATCGCCGCGGGCAGGTCACGCACGTGGTGCGCGGCCTCCGCCCCTGGCGCCTGGGCCCGTTCCTGGTGGGCAACCGCTACGCCGTCGAGCTTCCCGCCGGCGCCGCCCGGGGCACCGAGCCGGGCGACGAGGTGGCCGTCGAGCCGTGTGACGGGGCGGTGGGATGATGACGTGGCCCGCGAATCGGGATCTGGTTCTGGAGCTGGATCGGGAGCTGGAGCTGGAGCTGGAGCTGGAGAAAAGTCCGAGCCGTGTTTCGCCCGCTACTGCCGCCTCTCCTGGAGCTGATCTTTCCGGCGCGCTGCCTTGGCTGCGGCCGGCGTGGCGTGCCGCTGTGCCGGCCGTGCCGCGACAGCCTGCCGTACCTGCCGGTCGCGGCGTGCCGGCGCTGCGCCTCGCCGCTGGCCGTGCCCGGCCGCTGTCGCTCCTGCCGCTCCCTGGCCGGTGAGCTGGCCAGCATCCGCGCCGTCTGTGCCTACGAGGGCACGGCGCGGCGCGCGGTCCACACGCTGAAGTTTCGCTCCGGGCGCTACCTGGCGCCGGTGCTCGGCGGGCTGATGGCCGGGGTTGCCCGGCGCCGCCCGCTGAGCGCCGACCTCGTCGTGCCCGTGCCGTTGGCGGCGGGCCGGCTGCGCCGCCGGGGCTACAACCAGGCCGAGCTGCTCGCCGCGGTCGTCGCCCCCGCCACCGGCGGCGTCCTGGCGAGCGACGTGCTGACGCGGGACGCGCGGCCGCCACAGCAGACGCTGGACGCCGCGGAGCGCCGCACCAACCTGAAGGGCGCGATCCACTGCCCCGACCCGGACCGCGTGGCCGGGCGGCGGGTCGTGCTGGTCGACGACGTGGTCACCACCGGCGCCACGCTGTCGGCCTGCGCCGAGGCGCTCGCCGCGGCCGGCGCCGCCCACGTGGGCGCCCTGGTCTTTGCCCGGGACGTGTGACCGGGAGCCGTGCCCCGATACCATACGCGCGACGCGCGCCATGCTGTACGTCTCCGAGCACCCGCTCGTCCGGCACAAGATGACCCTGCTGCGCCACGTGGACACCCGGCCCAAGGTGTTCCGCGAGCTGGTGCGCGAGCTGGCCATGCTGCTGTGCTACGAGGCCACCCGCGACCTGCGGCTCGTGCCGGCGACCGTGCCCACCCCCATGGGGACCGCCAGCGGCCAGCAGCTGGGCACCCGCCTCGGTCTGGTCCCCGTCCTGCGCGCCGGGCTGGGCATGGTCGAAGGCGCCCTGGAGATGATCCCGACGGCGCAGGTGTGGCACATTGGCCTGTACCGGGACGAGCGGACGCTCCACCCGGTCACCTACTACAACAAGCTGCCCACCGAGGCGACCGTCCAGGTGTCTCTCGTGCTCGACCCCATGCTGGCGACCGGCGGCTCGGCCACGGCCACCGTCGACATCCTGAAGCGCTGGGGGAGCACCCGGATCAAGTACCTGGGGCTGATCGCCGCGCCGGAGGGCATCGACCGGCTGGCGACGGCGCACCCGGACGTGGACATCTACCTGGCGTCGGTGGACGAGCGGCTGAACGAGATCGGCTACATCGTCCCGGGCCTCGGGGACGCCGGCGACCGGCAGTTCGGCACCGCCTGAAGGCTTAAGGTTTTGAGTGAGGCGGCGACACAGGGCGAAGAGGCTGTGTATACTGGTCTCGCCCGCGAAAAGAGCGTGAGGAATGGCAAGATCCGGCCCCAATGGGCCCCCACTCTCTACCATTCAAGCCCTTGCCATTGCGTCCCAGTTCGGCATCACCTTAGCGGTGTCTGTTGGCCTGGGACTTTTCGTGGGCCAGTGGCTGGACGGCGTGGCCCACACCAGCATTGTCTTCACGCTCGTCGGCGTCCTCCTCGGGCTTGTCGGGGCTGCCGCCAGCGGCGTCACCCTCTACAGGTCCGCCATGCGGAAGGGCGGGTTCGAGGCCAGCGCTCGCTCGACACCCGCCAAGACTGACGCTCCCTCCGACGACGACGCCACCCTTTGACGCACGGGAAGACAGGCTCTTAGACCTCTCGATCTGACGGACGGATAAAGGACAGGCTTCTTTGTTGTTGCACGCGCTCTTCGCCATCGCCATCGCCATCGCGGTGCCCCTGGCCCAGGAGGGGGCGGGGCAGGCTGCCACCGCGAGCGAAGCCACCCCGCAGCCGCCGGCCGAGCTCCTGTTCCACCTCGGCCCCTTCCCCGTCACCAACGCCATCTTCACCGCCTGGTGCGTGATCGCCATCCTTGTCCTGTTCGCCTACTTCTCCACCCGCCGCATGCGCCTGGTGCCGTCAGGCGTCCAGAACTTCTGGGAGATGATCCTCGAGCTGTGGGTGGGCATCATCGAGCAGAACATGGGCCGCCGCCGCGGCCGCCGCTTCCTGCCGCTGATCGTCACGGCGTTCCTGTTCATCCTGTTCTCGAACTGGATCGGGACGCTGCCGGTGGTCGGCCCGATCACCGTCAGGAACGCCGAGGGCCACACCATCCCGGTGTTCCGCTCGGCCAACAGCGACCTGAACCTCACGGCCGCCATGGCCGTGCTGATGATCTTCCTGGCCGAAGCGTTCGAGCTCCGATCGATGGGGCTCTTTGGCTACCTGAAGGGGCTGTTCCTGCCGAACCCGATGCGCTGGCTGGAGATCTTCACCCGGCCGCTGTCGCTCTCCTTCCGGTTGTTTGGCAACATCTTCGCCGGCGAAGTGCTGCTGGCGACGATGCTCGGCGTCGCCCCGTTCGTGCTGTTCGTCTTCCTGGGGCTGGAGCTGTTCGTCGGCCTGATCCAGGCGCTGATCTTCTCCATGCTGAGCCTGGTATTCCTGACCATCGCGACGGCCCACGAGGAGGCGCACCAACACGCGGCCGACCACGGCACCACCGCCGGCGCGATGGCCGGCGAGATCGAAAGGGAGCCCCACTAGACACGGTGGCCCCAAACCTACTTCCATTGGCTGGCAAGCCCATATCTTCCCGATTTTTCCCGGTCGCGGGCAGTACACACGGACCCTGGAGGTTCCTCACGTGGTTGAGATCGGTTTCTTGGCGCAGCAGGCAGCTGCCGCCGGCGCTCCCAACGTCTGGGCGCCCGCCCTCGCCATCGGCCTCGGCGCTATCGGGCCGGGCATCGGCGTCGGCTACGGTGTCGGCAAGGCGATGGAGGCCATCGGCCGGAACCCTGAGGTCATCGGCCCGATCCTCGTGCCGCTGCTCATCGGGCTGGGCTTCGCGGAAGCCATCGCCATCTACGCGCTGGTGATCGCCTTCATCCTGGTCGGCAAGGTCTAGGCGGGGATGGGCGGTAGCCGGTAGCCGGTAGCCGGTAGGAGGCAGGAGATCCGGCGCGGCCGGCCGCCGACTTGCCGCCGCTACTCCCAGCCAGCTTTCGCGAGCGGAGCGATCACATGGACGCAATTCTCAGCACCCTGGGCCTGAACTGGGCAGGGTTCTTGTGGCAGCTGCTCAACTTCATAGTGCTGCTCGTGCTATTGCGGGTGGTGCTCTACCGGCCCGTGCTGCGCATGCTGGAGCAGCGCGCCCGGCGGGTGCGCGAAAGCATGGAGCGCGCCGACGAGGTGCAGCGGCAGTCGGACCAGGCCGAGGCCGATCGCCAGGCGCTGCTCGCCGAGACGCGCACCCAGGCCCAGGAGATCCGAGCCCGGGCCGACGCCGACGCCAAGCGCATCCTGGCGGAGGCGGATGCCCGCGCCCAGGAGCAGGCCAACCGCATCCTGGTCCAGGCCCAGAACAGCATCGAGACCAGCCGCCAGCAGATGCTCGCCGACGTCCGCGGCCAGGTGGCCGACCTGGTCATCACAGCTGTCGATCGCGTGACCCGCGACGCTCTGGACGCCCGCTCCCAGCGGGCGCTGGTCCAGCAGTTCCTCACGACCGACGGCGCCACCGGACCAGCGCGCGTGGCGCGGGGCGGCGGCTAGAGGGCCGCGGGACTGTGCCCGGCCAGATCCTCAGCGCCTCGGCCCGCCGCTACGCCGACGCCGCGTTCGCCGTGGCCAGGGAGACGGGCGACTACGACGTCTGGCTGTCGAGCCTGGACGACGTCGCCCGGGTGCTGCGCATGCCGAGCGCGCACAGCGTCTTCGTCAGCCCAGCCGTCTCGGCCGCCGACAAGGGGCGGGGCCTGGCGCGCCTGTTTCCGGATCAGCCGCCGGTGGTCTTCAATTTCCTGCGGATCCTCGCCGACCGCGATCGCCTGGACGAGGTCGGCCAGATCGCCGAGGCCCTGCGCGGCCTGGTCAACCAGGAGCGCGGCGTGCTGACCGCCGAGATCACCACCGCCGTCCCACTCGACGCCGAGCTCGAGCAGACCGTCGCCGAGCGGCTGGGCGCCTTCCTGGGGCACGACCCGCGGCGCCTGACGATCCGCTCGCGGGTCGACCCGAACATCATCGGCGGCGTCGTTGCGCGCGTGGGCGACACCCTGATCGACGATAGTGTGCGTGGCCGGATCGAGCGGCTGCGCCACTCGCTCAGCGGCCGGTAAGACACCAGAGCGGAAGAGGCGACGAGAAGAAGAGAAAAAAGAGGTATCCATGGCTGCCCCTACCGAAGAGATCAACTCCATCCTCGTTCAGCAGATCAAGAACTTCGACACAGTGGTCGCCACCCAGGAGGTGGGGACGGTCGTCCAGATCGGCGACGGCATCGCCCGCGTCTACGGCCTGGCCAACGTCGGCGCCCTCGAGCTGGTCGAGTTCACCAAGCACGGCGTGATGGGCATCGCCCTCAACCTGGAGGAGGAGTCGGTCGGCGTCATGGTCGTCGGCCCCTACACCCAGATCGAGGAGGGCGACGAGGTGCGGCGCACCGGCCGCATCGCCTCAGTTCCGGTGGGCCCCGAGCTGGTCGGCCGCGTCGTCAACCCGCTCGGCGAGCCGCTTGACGGCAAAGGCCCCATCAACGCTCGGGGCGAGCGGCCCGTCGAGGTCATCGCGCCCCGCGTGATGGAGCGCTCGCCCGTCAACACCCCGGTCCAGACGGGCATCAAGGCCATCGACGCCATGATCCCCATCGGCCGCGGCCAGCGCGAGCTGATCATCGGCGACCGCCAGACCGGCAAGACGGTTGTTGCTCTGGACACGATCATCAACCAGCGCGGTGGCAACCTCACGTGCATCTACGTGGCCATCGGCCAGAAGGCGTCGTCGGTCGCTGAGACGATCAATATCCTCGAGCAGGAGGGCGCGATGGAGCACACCATCGTCATCGCCGTCTCCGCTCAGGACCCGGCTCCCCTGTGGTACCTGGCCCCATTCGCCGGCGCGGCGATGGGCGAGTACTTCATGTGGGAGGGCCAGGACGCCATGATCGTCTACGACGACCTGAGCAAGCACGCCTGGGCGTACCGGCAGATCTCCCTGCTGCTGCGCCGCCCGGCCGGTCGCGAGGCCTACCCGGGCGACGTGTTCTACCTGCACTCGCGGCTGCTCGAGCGCGCCGCCAAGCTCAGCAAGGAGCTCGGCGGTGGCAGCCTCACCGCCCTGCCGCTCATCGAGACGCAGGCCAACGACGTCTCGGCGTACATCCCCACCAACGTCATCTCGATCACCGACGGCCAGATATATCTAGAATCCGACCTGTTCTACGCCGGCGTCCGGCCGGCCCTGAACGTGGGCATCTCCGTCTCGCGCGTGGGCTCGTCGGCCCAGACGAAGGCCATGAAGCAGGTCGCCGGCAAGATGCGGCTCGACCTGGCCGCGTTCCGCGACCTGGCCGCCTTCGCCCAGTTCGCCAGCGACCTCGACCGGGCCACCCGGGCGCAGCTCGAGCGCGGCCTGCGCACCCAGGAGATCCTGAAACAGCCGCAGTTCCAGCCGTTCTCGCTGGACAAGGAGGTCAGCATCATCTACGCGGTGACCAACGGCTACCTCGACGACGTGCCGGTGGACAAGGTGCGCGCCTGGGAGCTGGAGTTCCACCGCTTCATGGAGTCGGCGCACCCGGAGATCCTGGAGGCCATCATGCGCGACAAGGCGCTGTCGGACGAGACGGTCGCCACCCTGAGGGCGGCGCTCGACGAGTTCAAGCAGCAGGTGGCGGTGTGAGCTAGCTCGCCGTGCCCAGTCTTCGCGACGTCAGGCGCCGTATCCGGTCGGTCAAGAACACGGCCAAGATCACCAAGGCGATGGAGCTGGTGGCAGCCTCGAAGCTGCGCCGCGCCCAGCAGCGCGTCGTCCAATCGCGGCCCTACGCCGAGGCCATGCGCGCCCTCATCGGCGAGCTCGCGTCCCAGGGCGCCGCGGCCGGTGCCGGGCTCCACCCGCTGCTCGCGCCCGGCACCACCAGCGCCGTGGGCGTCATCGTGGTCACGCCGGACCGCGGCCTAGCCGGGGCGCTCAACACGAACCTCGTCCGACGCGCCTCCGAGCTGGTCCTCGAACATGAGCGCGACGGCTCGCCAACGGTCCAGCTGGCCACCGTGGGGCGCCGCGGCCAGGACTTCTTCTTGCGCCGCGGGCGGCACCTGCTCGGAACCTTCACCGGCCTGGTCGACCGGCCGTCGTACGACGACGTCATCCCGATCGCCCGCATCATCATGGACAGCTACGTCAACGGCACCATCGGCCGCGCCTACCTGGTCTACCCGCGGTTCGTGTCCACCCTGGTGCAGCGGGCCGACGTCGTCCAGATACTGCCTATCGTTGCCGATGCGCCGGAGGGGGATGCCGACCGCCGCCGCGACCGGCTGGACTACATCTACGAGCCGGACCCGGTCTCGATCCTGCAAGCGCTGCTGCCGCGGTACGTCGAGGTCCTCGTCTACCAGGCAGTTCTCGAGACCGCGGCCTCCTTCTACAGCGCGCAGATGGTCGCCATGCGCAACGCGACCGACAACGCCAAGGACCTGGTCGACTCGCTCGGGCTGGCCTACAACCGGGTGCGGCAAGCCGGTATCACCCGCGAGGTGACCGAGATCGCCTCCGCGGCGGAGGCGATGGCGCACGCGAACCGCTGAGCGCGCGCACACCCGAGCCCTCCTCGCGGGCCGCGCTGACCGCCACCAGCAACCGGCGCTGGGTACAGGACTTGCGGCACCCGCTCCAGCAAGAGGAGTAGAGCCAACGATGAAAGCTGTTACCTGGCAAGGCAAACGGAACATGCGGGTCGAGACGGTGCCTGATCCGAAGATCCAGGAGCCGACCGACGCCATCATCCGCGTCACGTCGACCGGACTGTGCGGCTCGGACCTGCACCTGTACGAAGTGTTCGGCATGTTCATGACGCCCGGTGACATCGTCGGCCACGAGCCGATGGGCATCGTCGAGGAGGTGGGCTCGGGGGTGACCCAGATCGCCAGGGGTGATCGGGTCGTCATCCCTTTCAACATCGCCTGCGGCCACTGCTGGATGTGCCAGCGGCAGCTGTTCGCCCAATGCGAGACCACTCAGGTGCGCGCCGAGGACAAGGGCGCCGCCCTGTTCGGCTACAGCAAGCTCTACGGGCGCGTGCCGGGGGGCCAGGCGGAGTACCTGCGCGTTCCGCAGGCACAGTTTGGCCCGATCAAGGTGCCGCACGGCCCCGCCGACGAGCGGTTCCTGTTCCTCTCGGACGTCCTGCCGACGGCCTGGCAGGCGGTCGCCTACGCCGAGGTTCCCCCGGACGGCTCGCTCGGGGTGTTCGGCCTGGGGCCAATCGGCCTGATGTGCGTGCGCATCGCCCGCCACCTCGGCGTGAAGCAGATCATCGGCATCGACCTGGTGCCTGAGCGCCTCGAGATGGCCCGCAAGTCTGGCGCCGAGACGGTGAACCTGGCGGAGGTCGACGACATCCCGGCCGCCGTCAGGGAGATGACGGGCGGCCGTGGGACGGACGCGGTCATCGACGCCGTCGGCACCGAGGCGCATGGCGACGTGCCCAAGCAGCTGGTGCAGCAGATGGCGGGCTTGCTGCCCAAGCCGGCCGCGCAGACCCTGACCGAACGCTTTGGCGTCGACCGGCTGGCCGGCCTGCTCGACGCGATCTCGACGGTCCGCCGGGGCGGCACCGTGTCGATCATCGGCGTGTACGGCGGCGCGGTGGACCCGATGCCGATGATGGAGCTGTTCGACAAGGGCCTGACCGTTCGCCAGGGCCAGGCGCACGTGAAGCGCTGGATCCCGGAGCTCCTGCCCCTGCTGGTGGACGGCGACCCGCTGGGTACCGAGAACTTCGCCAGCCACAAGCTGCCCCTGGCCGAAGCCCCGCGGGCCTACGAGATGTTCCAGAAGAAGCAGGACGGCGCCATCAAGGTGGTGTTCAAGCCTTAAACGCTAAACGCCAAGGCGGCGGCGCGGCCCCTCACCCGCCGCCGGTGACAGGGCACACAGGCTACACTTGTGGCCAACACGACGGGCCAACGCCGAGCCCCCCGCAAGGAGTCTTGTGTGACCCTCACCACTGAAGCACCCGAACAGCCGCGGACGGTTGGCACTGGTGGAGCGACCGGCTCCGTCTCTCAGGTCATCGGGCCTGTGGTGGACGTCCAGTTCCCGCCCGACCAGCTGCCCGAGATCTACCACGCTCTCGAGATCATGCTCGCCGGCCAGGTCGGCTACCACGGCGCCGATGGCGCCATCAACGGGGCCGCCAACGGCACGGTCGACGGACAGATCGCCCAGAAGGGCCTCGAGACGGGAACCGACCGGCTGATCCTCGAGGTGCAGCAGCACCTCGGCAACAACGTGGTGCGGGCCGTCGCCATGGGCTCGACCGACGGCCTGCGGCGCCACATCCCCGTCAGGGACACCGGCGCGCCGATCAGCGTGCCTGTCGGGCCGCCGACGCTCGGCCGGCTCATGAACGTCCTGGGCGAGCCCATGGACAACCGCGGCCCCATCGCCCACGACATCACCTACCCGATCCACCGGCCCGCCCCGGCCCTGATCGACCAGGCTGTCGAGCCGAGCCCGTTCGAGACCGGCATCAAGGTGATCGACCTCATCGCCCCGTTCCGCAAGGGCGGCAAGATCGGCATCTTCGGCGGCGCCGGCGTCGGCAAGACAGTCATCATCCAGGAGCTGATCCGGAACGTCGCCCAGGAGCACGGCGGCTACTCCGTGTTCACCGGGGTGGGCGAGCGCAGCCGTGAGGGCAACGACCTCTACCGAGAGATGGAGGAGTCCGGCGTACTTGACAAGGTGGCGCTCGTCTTCGGCCAGATGAACGAGCCGCCCGGGGTCCGCCAGCGCGTCGGACTCACCGGCGTGACGGTGGCGGAGTTCTTCCGCGACGAAGGCCGCGACGTGCTCCTGTTCATCGACAACATCTTCCGCTTCACCCAGGCGGGCTCCGAGGTGTCGGCGCTGCTGGGCCGCCTCCCGAGCGCGGTCGGGTACCAGCCGACGCTGGCGAACGAGATGGGCCAGCTCCAGGAGCGGATCACGTCCACCAAGCGCGGCTCCATCACGTCGCTGCAGGCCGTGTACGTGCCGGCCGACGACTACACCGACCCGGCGCCGGCGACGACTTTCGCCCACCTGGACGCGACCATCGCCCTGGAGCGGTCCATCGTCGAGCGCGGCATCTACCCCGCGGTGGACCCGCTCGGCTCCACCAGCCGCATCCTCGACCCGCGCATCGTTGGCGAGGAGCACTACGCGGTCGCCCGCCAGGTGCAGCAGGTCCTCCAGAAGTACAAGGACCTCCAGGACATCATCGCCATCCTGGGCGTGGACGAGCTCTCCGAAGAGGACAAGCTGACAGTCGCCCGCGCCCGGCGCATCGAGCGCTTCTTCAGCCAGCCGTTCTTCGTGGGCGAGGTGTTCACAGGTGTACCGGGCCAGTTCGTGCGCACGGCCGACACGGTCCGCGGCTTCAAAGAGATCCTCGAAGGCAAGTGGGACCAGCTGCCGGAGCAGGCCTTCATGTACGTGGGCACCATGGAGCAGGCGGCGGAGAAGGGCAAGAACCTCTAGCGCGGACTACTGGCGCGCCGACACCGCGATAGTTCCCAGGACCAGGTGGTCGCCGCGGCCGGCGAAGCTGGCGCGGCGGTCGCCCTGGTACATGCCAATCTCGACCGTGTACGTGCCAGGCGCCAGGTCCGCCGGGATCGCGATCCCGTAGTGGTCCTCCACCCGCTCGCCCGCCCGCCAGCTGGTCGTCGGCCGGAGGTCGCCGTCGGGCTCGGCGTCCCGCTGGGCCACCACGAACGGCCGCGCGTCCAGAATGTGCGTGAACACCTTCCAGCGCTCGGTCGGGACGTCGCGCGCGCGCCACACCAGGGTGATCGGCAGCGTGTCACCGGGCGCCAGGAAGCGCGTCGCCAGCCGGTAGCCCTCGAGGTCGATGCCGTTGTCCAGGGGCAGGTTCAGCGGCTCGAGGGTGCCGCCCTCCCCCTGCAGCGTGATCAGCTCGAGCTGGAGACCGCCGTACCAGGCGTGGCTCGCCTGGAAGCCGTTCTGGGCCAGCCACGTCTCCACCACTCGGTGGGGATCCGCCTCCGCAACGGCCCAGGCCAGCAGCCACACACGGTCGTGCCCGGCGCGTAGGGCCTCCAGCCGCTGGCGTGTGTCGGCGTCGTCGATAGGCCGCTGCGCCGGCAGCGGGTACACGGCCAGCCCGCCGTGGTAGTAGAAGGAGAACACCTCCGCCTGGTTCGGAGCGATCAGCACGACGGCGTCCGCGGGCTGCGCCTGGCTCTCGATGGCGCGCACGGCGCCCCGGTAATCGTCGCGCGCCAGCGCCGGGTCGAAGTACTGGCGGCTCAGGCTAGTGGCGGCGGGGATGAGCACGGCGGCCAAGAGGACCGCGGCCACTGCGCCGGCCGCGGCCGGGGACGGGCCCGCCGCGACCCGGCGAACCGAGCGTCCGGCGGCGATGGCGAGCCACTCGGTACCCAGGCCGGCCAGCAGCGCCAGGCCGGGCACGCTCAGCAGGAGGTAGCGCACCTCGAACAGCCCGGAGCGCAGCCCGAGCGCGACGACCAGCGCCAGGGGCGTGAGCCAGACGAGCAGGGCGAGGGAGGCCGCGTTGCGCCGCTGGCGCCCGGCGAGCACGCCGCCGAGGAGGGCGAGCGCCACCAAAAGAGCGCCGCCGAGGAGGGGCAGATCGCCGCGCGCGGCGCCACCGCCGTAGGCGGCCAGGGTTTCGCGCAGCAGCTCCCCGGGCGTCCGTGGGCTGGTGTTGAGCGCCCGCTCGGTGCTCTGTTCGAGAAAGGTGGGCAGCCAGGGCAGGAAGAGCAGCGCCGCGACCGCGTTGGCGCCCAGCCAGCGGAGCCAGTCGCGGCGGCTCCGTGTCCGCCACCAGACGAGCGCGTGCAGGTGCAGGGCGGCGAGGTAGGCGACGCCGAGGTACTGGCTGTAGAGCGTCGCGGCGGCGGCCAGGGCGAACAGGACGGGGCCGCGCCGCAGGTAGGCCCAGGTGGCCAGGAGGCCGCACGCCAGCACGAGCGCGTACATGCGCACCTCCTGCGAGTAGTAGACGGCCAGCGGGGAGCAGCCGACGAGCAGGCCCGCGATGGCGGCGACGCCAGCGCCGAAGAGGCGGCGTCCGATGAGCCAGGTGAGGCCGACGGCCGCGACGCCGAGCACCGCCGACAGGGACCGGAGGCCGAGCTCGGTCTGGCCGAAGATGTCGCCCCAGATTTTGAGCAGCCAGTAGTACAGGGGCGGGTGAGTGTCGAGCGCGGCCGCGCGGGCGACGTCGGCGAAGGAGCGCGTGACCTGGTGAGCGCTGATGCCCTCGTCGTACCAGAGGCTCTGGGCGCCGATGCGGTAGAAACGCAAGGCCGTCGCCAGGGCGCACAGCGCCAGCGGCGGGAGCCAGAGCCTCATCGGCGGACAGTGTAGAGAGCTCGTCTGGTATCCTGGCGGGGCATGGCCAAGCTGCAGGTCCAGATCGTGACCGCCGAGCGCGAGGTGTACGCCGAGGACGCGGTCGACATGGTCGTCGCGCCCGGCAGCGAGGGGGTTGTCGGTATCCTGCCGCGGCACGCCCCGCTGCTCACCACGCTGGTCCCGGGCGTCGTCCGCGTCAAGAAGGGCGGCGCGCAGGAGGAGATGGCCGTGGGGGGCGGCTTCTTGCAGGTGGCCCGCGACCGCGTGCTCATCCTGGCCGATGCCGCCGAGCGGGCCAGCGAGGTGGACCAGCAGCGCGCCGAGCAGGCGCGCGCCCGCGCCGAGCAGGCGCTCGCCGAGGCGACCCGCAGCGGCCACCGCCTCCAGGCCGAAGCCGCCCGCGGCGCCCTGCGGCGGGCCACTGTGCGGATCGACCTCGTGCGTCGGCGCCACCGCCGCCCCGGCGACTAGCCGCTCCGCGCCCGTGCGCCTGTGATCGTGTGATTGCCCGCGCCCGGGGGGCGGGCATACACTCCGGTCCCCAGCCGCACGATGGACCTCACCATGCTCGCGGCTGCCGCGGCCGTGCTGCTCGTCGTCGGCGGCGCCGCGTGGCTCGTCGCCAGTAAGGACTCTGTGTTCTCGAAGTACATCGGCATCGACCTGGGCACAGCGAACGTGCTGGTCTACGTCAAGGGCCGGGGGATCGTGCTGAACGAGCCGTCGGTGGTCGCCTACTCGGCCACCGACAACCGCGTGGTGGCCGTCGGCTCCCACGCCCGCCAGATGCTCGGCCGCACCCCTGGGCGGATCATCGTCAGCCGCCCCATGCGCGACGGGGTCATCGCCGACTACCTGGTCACCGAGGCCATGCTGCGGTACTTCATCAGCAAAGTCGTCGGCAAGTACTCGCTGTTCCGCCCGGTGGTCATGGTGTGCATCCCGGCCGGGGTGACCAACGTCGAGAGTCGGGCGGTGCTCGACGCCACCATCCAGGCCGGGGCCAAGGAGGCGCACCTGATCGCCGAGCCGCTGGCGGCGGCCATCGGGGCCAACATCCCGATCTCCAGCCCGTCGGGCAACATGGTCGTCGACATCGGCGGCGGCACCTGCGAGGCGGCGGTGATCTCGCTCAACGACATCGTCGTGTCCCAGTCGATCCGGGTGGGCGGCAACAAGATCGACGAGATGATCGCCACCTACGTGCGGCGCAAGTTCAACCTGTACATTGGCGACCGGACCGCCGAGGAGATCAAGATCGCCATTGGCAGCGCCCTGCCGCTGGAGCGCGACCTCGAGGTGGAGATCCGCGGGCGGGACTCGATCGACGGGCTGCCCAAGACGCGGACGATGAACTCCAGCGAGGTGACCGAGGCGATCTCCGAGGCGCTGGCGGCGATCGTGACCAACGTCAAGGGAGTGCTGGAGCAGACGCCGCCGGAGCTGGCCGCCGACGTCGCCGACAAGGGCATGATTCTGACGGGCGGCGGCGCGCTGCTGCGCAACCTGGACCGCCTGCTGGCGCGGGAGACCGGCGTCCCGGCCTACGTCTCGGACGACCCGCTGTCCTGCGTCGCCATCGGCGCCGGCCGCGCCCTCGAGCACTTCACCATCTTCCGCGACTCGCTCACCCCGGTCTGACGTTTTTAATCCCTTAATCCGGTCACGCCGGCCCCGCCGGCCCCTTGGTGCCGGTCGTCACGGCGACGCTGCCAAGCGCCAGCCGGCGCACGCCGACCTGCCGCAGGCCGTTGTCGCGCAGCAGGTCGGCCAGCCGCTCCGGGGGGATGAAGGCCGCCGTCGACTCCGGCAGGTAGGTGTAGGCGGTCGCGTCTCCGGCGACCACCCGCCCGAGCAGCGGCACCAAACCACGGAAGTACAGGCGGAAGAGCGGCTCGATGAGCGGGGCTGGCCGGGGCGTCGTCTCCAGCACGACCAGGCGGCCGCCCGGCCGCAGGACGCGCAGCTGCTCCGCGATGCCGCCCGGCACGTCCGCCAGGTTGCGCACCAGGAAACCGCTGACTACGGCGTCGAACTGCTCGTCAGCGAACGGCAGGCGCGCGCCGTCGGCAACCGCCAGATCGACCCGCTCGGAGCGCAGGCCGGGCTGGCCGGCCCGCAGCATCGCCGGCGTCAGGTCCACGCCAATCGCCCGGCCGGTCGGCATGCTCCTGGCCAGCGCCAGCGCCAGCTTGCCGGTGCCGGTGCCGACGTCGAGGACGAGGCCGTCGGGCGGCGGTCGGGCGGCGGCCACGACGAGCCGCCGCCAGCCGGCGTCCTGGCCGAGCGTCATGAGGGTGTTCATCCCGTCGTAGTGGCGCGCGATGCGGCCGAACATCGCCGCCACGTAGCCGGCCTTGTCCTCGGGGGCCGGTAGGACGCTCGCTCTCTGGGACACGGCCGGATGCTAGCGCGCGGGTGTGTCCCGGCGGATCGCTATACTGGTGCGCAAGATATCGGAGCGCAGGACCGCTCGGCGAAAGCGCCGCCGGCGACGCTCACTCTTCACTGTTCGCCGTTCACGGTTCACCCACGACACTCACTCGCCGGATGGAGATGTGCTAGGCAGCTTCGGACCTGTCGCGCTGTTCCTCGTGGTAGCGGTTGTCTTTCCGCTGGTCCCGCTCCTGCTCTCGCGCTTCATCGCCCCGAACAACCCGGGCCGGGTCAAGGGCGAGCCGTACGAGAGCGGCATCGAGACCATGGGGCCCACCCACGTCCAGTTCCCGGTCAGGTACTACCTCTACGGGCTGATGTTCGTCATCTTCGACGTCGAGGCCCTGTTCCTGTTCCCGTGGGCCGTCGCCTACCGCGGACTGCCGGCCGTCGCCGCCATCGAGATGGCAGTCTTCATCGGCCTGCTCCTGGTCGCCTTCGCCTATGCCTGGCGCAAGCGCGCGTTCGAGTGGCAGTGAGGCGGCGCTGACGCATGGCCGACGACCGATCGCTACCGCCCCCGAACGGGAACGGGCACGGGCCCGTCGCCAGCGACCTGACGGCGCTGAGGTTCCGCGACCCGCGTCCCGCGGACCAGGTGATCGAGCAGCGCATACCCATGCCCGAGGAGCTGAAGGGCCACGTCATGGTGGTCCCGCTCGAGGGCCTTTTCAACTGGGCGCGCCGGAACTCCATCTGGCCGGTCACCTTCGGCCTGGCCTGCTGCGCCATCGAGTACATGGGCGTGCAGAACTCGCGGTTCGACCTGTCACGGTTCGGCATGGAGATCAACCGCGCCTCGCCGCGGCAGGCGGACATCATGATCATCTCGGGGACGGTGACGGTGAAGATGGCCTACCCCATCCGCCGCATCTACGACCAGATGTCCGACCCGAAGTACGTGATCTCGATGGGCGTGTGCGCCACCGCCGGCGGCCCGTACCAGGGGAGCTACAGCACGGTTCCCGGCGTTGACAACTTCCTGCCGGTCGACGTCTACGTGGCCGGCTGCCCGCCGCGGCCGGACGCGCTGCTCTACGCCATCATCCAGTTGCAGAACAAGATCAGGACGCACGGGGTGGACGACAGCCGGGCCCGCTGGCTGGCGTGGCAGAAGAGCTACCGCGATGCCGAACGAGCCGTCAGCTCTCAGCCGTCAGCCGTCAGCACGCTGACGACAGAGGACAGTTCCGGCGCTGAGTCCATCGTCGTCCGGCCCACCCGCCACGCTGATGGCTGATGGCTGAGAGCTGACGGCTCGCGTGGCCCTCGACAGGACGCCCGACATGGCGGACATGACGCCGGCCGAGCGCGCGGCCGTCTACAAGGCGCGCGCCCGCGGCGCGGGCATCGGCGCCCCGCCGGCCGCCGCCGCCGCCACGCCTCCTGCCCCCGCCCCCGCGCCGGTCGCGGCCGCTCCACCTCCGGCTGCTCCGGCTCCGACTCCGGCTTCGGTTGAAACGCCGGCGGCGCCCGCTGTGCCGGCCCCGCCGAAGAAGCCGGCGCCGCCACCCGAGCCCAAGCCGCCCGAGGTCCCAGCCTTCGTCCAGCTGCTCCTCGACACCGTTCCCGGCACCTCCTGGCAGTGGCGCCACGGCTACGCCGAGCTGAAAATCGACCGCGAGCGGCTGCTCGAGGCGGCCCGGCTCCTGTACGACGCCGGCTTCGACTACCTCTCCTTCATCACCGAGGTCGACTGGAGGGACCGGCTCGAGCTGGTCTACCACCTCTACAGCTACGACTACCGGGGCCAACCGCTGGGCGCCATCCTGCGCACCGACCTGCCCCGCGACGGCGTGCCGACAGTCGCCTCGCTCACGCCCGTCTGGCCAGGCGCCGAGTTCATGGAGCGCGAGTGCTTCGAGATGATGGGCATCCGCTTCCTGGGCCACCCGGACCTGCGCCGCATCCTGCTGCCTGACGACTTCAGCGGGTTCCCGATGCTCAAGGACTACGAGACGGACTTCGAGTACATCACGGTGAAGCAGCTCGTGCGCGAGCTCGACCCGGCCGATCGTCGCTAGGTTTAAGTCAAGAGTCAAGAGCGGCACGCAGGAGGGCACGGAAGCAGTGGAGCGGCCGGAGCAGGACGGAGCAGGACAACTATGACCGACATCCTCGACCTCAGCACGGACACGGACACCGAAGCGGAAACGGGCGTCAGCATGCCGCCGACGACCTTCGGCGACCGGATCACCGAGGCTCCCGAGGCCGGCGTGGTCGAGGAGGACAACCTCCTCACTCTGAACCTCGGCCCCCAGCACCCCAGCACGCACGGCGTGTTTCGACTCATCATGCAGCTCCAGGGCGAGACTGTCGTCTCCAGCACGCCCGTCATGGGCTACCTGCACCGCTCCTCGGAGAAGCTCGGCGAGGTGCGCACCTACGTCCAGGGTACGGTCCTGACCGACCGCATGGACTACCTGTCCCCGATCACCACGAACTGGGCGTACGCCCTGTCCATCGAGCGGCTGACCGGCCTGGTGGCGCCCGAGCGGGCCGAGTTCCTGCGCGTCATCACCGGCGAGCTGAGCCGGATCCAGAGCCACCTGGTCGCCGTCGGCACCTTCGGCATGGACGTCGGCACCTTCGGCACGCCGCTGCTGTACGCGCTGCGCGAGCGGGAGGACGTCCTCGACCTGCTGGCTCTGCCGACGGGCGTCCGCATGAACCCGAGCTACATCCGCTACGGCGGCGTCGCCCGCGACGCGCCGCCGGAGTTCTTCCCGCTCCTGGCCAAGTTCCTGCGCATCTTCCCGGGCAAGATCGACGAGTACCAGCGCATCCTGGCCGACAACGAGGTGTTCCGCAACCGGACGGTCGGCGTCGGCATCCTGTCGCCGAGCGTCGCCAGGGCCTACAGCGTCACCGGCCCCATCGCCCGGGCCTCGGGCATCGACTACGACGTGCGCCGGGCGGAGCCGTACGGCATCTACGACCGCTTCCAGTGGCAGGCGCCGGTCCGCTACAACGGCGACTGCTTCGACAGGTACATGATCCGCCTGGACGAGATGCGCCAGAGCACCAGCATCCTCGAGCAAGCCCTGGACATGATCCAGGAAGGCGACATCCGCGCCAAGATGCCCAAGGTGCTCAAGCCGCCGAAGGGCGAGGCGTACGCCCGCGTCGAGGGCCCCAAGGGCGAGATCGGCTTCTACTTGATCTCGGACGGCACCGTGAACCCGTACCGGTACAATGTCCGCCCGCCGAGCTTCGTCAATCTCACCTGCCTGGGGCAGGTGGCCGTCGGCCACAAGCTGGCCGACGCCATCGTGATCCTCGGTTCGTTCGACATCGTCATGGGTGAGGTAGACCGCTAGCCATGGACTCCCTGTTCGGCGGCAGCGACTTCTACACGGTCATCGCCGATCCGCTGCGCACGTTCCTGGCCGCGCACGGCGTCCCCACCTGGCTGACCTCGCTCGTCTACGCGGTCATCGGGGCGCTGTCCGTGCTGGGGCTGCTCACCGTGTTCGTCATCATGGCCATCTGGGCGGAGCGGCGCTTCATCGCGCGCCTCCAGGACCGCTGGGGGCCGAACCGGGTGGGCAAGTTCGGCCTGCTCCAGTCAGTCGCCGACGCGCTGAAGCTGCTGTCCAAGGAGATCATCGTGCCCGCCCAGGCGGACCGACTGCTCCACTTCATCGCGCCATCGCTCGTGCTGGGCGCCTCGCTCATGACCTGGGCGGTCATCCCCTGGGGCCCGGGCTTGCAGGTCACCGACCTCAACGTGGGCGTCCTGTACCTGCTCGCCTTCGGCGGCATCCCCGTGCTCGGGATCATCCTGGCCGGCTGGGGCTCGACGAACAAGTACTCGCTGCTGGGCGGCATGCGCGCCGTGGTCCAGTTCGTCTCCTACGAGGTCCCGGGGGCCATCGTCCTCGTCGTCCCCGTGCTCCTGGCGGGCACCATGTCCCTCCAGGGCATCGTCCAGGCCCAGAGCGGCCCCTTCTGGAACTGGTTCATCTTCAAGCCGGTCTTTTACTTTGACGTCATCCCGATCCCCATCCCGATCATCGGCGTCGTCGCCTTCGTCTACTACATCATCGCCGGCCTGGCCGAGACGAACCGCACGCCCTTCGACCACGTCGAGGCGGACAGCGAGCTGACCGGCGGCTTCACCACCGAATATAGCGGCATGCAGTTCGCCCTGTTCTTCCTGGCCGAGTACGGCAACAGCGTCGTCGTCGGCCTCCTGGCGTCGTCCCTCTTCCTGGGCGGCTACCACACGGGTCTCGGCGATGCCTTCGACAACTTCATCTGGCCGCTTCTGCCAGGTGTGCTCGTCACCAAGGCCGCTGTCATCTTTCTGATCTTCGTCTGGGTCCGCGGCACCCTGCCGCGGTTTCGCTACGATCAGCTCATGCAGTTCGCCTGGAAGGGCATGGTGCCAGTCACCCTCCTCCTGGTGGCCGCGACCACGCTGTTCGTCTCGTTCTTCCGCGCCGGTCCGGCGGCCTGACCAGGGACCTGATCAGGGATAGGAGGCGTACCACCCGATGGCTTTCGGATTCGGCGTAGCCAAGGGCATGCTCACCACGCTCAGCCACGTGGTGAAGCGCCCGATCACGATCCAGTACCCGGAAGAGCAGCTGCCGATGCCGGTCTGGACGCGCGGCCGGCCGCGGCTCATCTACGAAGTGGACAACGGCGAGCTCCGCTGCACCGCGTGCGGCGCCTGCGCCCTGGCGTGCCCGGTCGACGTGATCAAGATCGAGCAGCACCCGAACCCCGCGGGCAAGGGCAAGATTCTCGACCGCTTCGACATCGACATGGCCGGCTGCATCGAGTGCGCCCTGTGCGTGGAGGCCTGCCCATTCCGGGCCATCACCATGGCCCCGGACTTCGAGATGGCGGCCTTCGAACGGGACCGCCAGCTGGTGTTCGACATGTACGAGCTGCGCATCCCGGGCACGCCGGCGGTCGACGCTGGGATGGAGCACATCCAGGGCGTCAAGCGCGGCAACCGCGCCCAGGCAGCCCCGGCGGCCCCGGCGCCCGCCCGAGGCGCTGCCCCCGCTGCCGCCCGCCCACCAGCTCCGGCGCCAGCCGCGGCGCGGGCCCCGGGGCCCGTGGCCGGCCAGGCCACCGGCGCCACGGCGGCCGCCACCAGCGAATCGGCGACCGGCAACCAGGTGGCCGCGCCCGGCGCCGCGCCCGCCGCCGCCGTCGCCAGCGGCCAGGGGGACACCCGGGCGGCCACCGCGGCCACCGCGGCCGCCGCCGCCCCGGCCGCGACCGCCCCCGCTGCCGCCGCTCCGACGGATTACGACCCGCTCACCATCAGCGACGACGAGTTGAAGGCCCTGCCCCCCGCTGACCGTGCCAAGGTCTACAAGGCCCGTCGCGTCGCCTCCGGCTGGACACCCCCGGCACCCAAGCAATGACGGGGTTGGGCAGCACCGATCCCTTCACCACCTTCGTCGGCACCATCGCCTTCTGGGTCGCCGCCGTCGCCAGCGTGGCCGCGGCCTACCTCATGGTGTTCCAGGTCCGGAACCTGGTCCGCGCCGCGCTCGCCCTGACCACCGTCCTGGGCGGGGTCGCCCTCATGTACGGCCTCCTTGGCGCCGACTTCCTGGCGGTCGCCCAGCTCGTCGTCTACGCGGGCGCCATCATGGTGCTGATCATCTTCGCCATCTTCCTCACCCCCGGCCAGATCGACGTCCCCGGACTCGTCGGCCGCGGCCAGTACGCCGGCGCCCTCCTGGTCTCCGCGGCCGTGCTGCTCGTCTCGGTGGTCGTCATCCTGACGACCGCCTGGAACATCCGCGCCGACCCGCTCGAGGTGTCCACCGCCGTCTCTCTCGGCAGCCTCATGCTGACGCGCTACGTGGTGCCTTTCGAGATCGCCTCGCTGCTGCTCACCGTGGCGTTCGTTGGCGCCCTCGTCATCGCCCGAGAGGACTGAAGAGCGTGGACATTCTCGTTCCCAGCCTGCGCCACTTCCTCATCTTCGGCTCCATCCTGTTCTCGCTCGGGATGTTCGGCGTCCTGTCCCGCCGCAACGCCATCGGCATCCTGCTGTCCATCGAGCTGATGCTCAACGGCGTCAACGTCATCTTCGTGGCGTTCGCCCGCTACATCGCCACCGGCGCGGCCCAGCAGGAGCTCGCGGGCCAGATGTTCGCCATCTTCGTCATCACCCAGGCAGCGGCCGAGGCGGCTGTCGGCCTGGCCATCATCATCGCCATCTACCGCCAGCGCCGCACGGTGCAGGTCGACCAGCTCGACCTGCTGAAAGGGTAGCGGCCGTGATCCAGCAGGCCCTGGCCATCGTCGCCCTGCCCCTCCTGGCCTTCGTCGCCATCGTCTTCGTCACCCGCCGCCAGAGAGATCTCTCGAGCTTCGTCGCTATCGGGGCCATCGGCATCGCCATGCTGCTGGCCTACGCGGTCTTCGCCCAGGTCCAGCAGGGCAACGGGGCGAGCTACACCGCCGAGTGGCTGCGCCTCTCCTTCACCCAGGTGCCCGGCGCGGGCGCCGGCTTCCTGCCGCTCGGCCTCCAGGTGGACCCGCTGACGGCCATCATGCTCATCGTGGTCACCACCGTGAGCTTCCTCGTCCAGGTGTACTCCCGGGGCTACATGGTCGAGCACGGGCACAAGGACCCGAGCTACAGCCGCTTCTTCGCTTACTTGTCCCTGTTCACCTTCAGCATGCTCGGCCTGGTGGTCGCCAACAACCTGCTGGCCCTGTTCGTCTGCTGGGAGCTGGTCGGCCTGAGCAGCTACCTGCTGATCGGCTTCTGGTACCCCAAGCCCGAGGCGTGGATCGCCGCCAAGAAGGCCTTTCTGACCACGCGCGTCGGCGACGTCGGCTTCCTGCTCGGCATCATCGTGCTGTGGGGCGCGGCCGGGACGCTCCAGCTCTCCGAGCTCTTCGATGCCGCCGACAGGCACGCCGGCCCGCTGTTCGGGGCGAGTCTGCTCGGCCAGCCGGTGCTCTTCTGGGCCTGCATGGGGCTGTTCCTCGGCGCCGTCGGCAAGAGCGGCCAGTTCCCGCTCCACGTGTGGCTCCCGGACGCCATGGAGGGCCCAACCCCCGTCTCGGCGCTGATCCACGCCGCCACCATGGTGGCGGCGGGCGTGTACCTGGTGGCCCGTACGTTTCCCCTGTTCGAGGCGGTCCCCCAGTCTCTCGCCGTGGTCGCCACCATCGGCGGCTTCACCGCCATCTTCGCCGCCACCATGGGCCTGGTCAACAACGACATCAAGCGCGTCCTGGCCTTCTCGACCGTGAGCCAGCTCGGCTACATGATGCTCGCTCTGGGAGCCGGCAGCATCGCGGCCGCCATGGCGCACCTGTTCACCCACGCCTTCTTCAAGGCGCTGCTGTTCCTCGGCTCGGGCTCCGCCATCCACGCCACCGAGACGAACGACATCCGCGAGATGGGCGGCCTGCGCAAGGCCATGCCCATCACCTGGGCCACCATGGGGCTGGGCGCGCTCTCCCTGGCCGGCTTCCCGCTCTTTTCGGGCTTCTGGTCGAAAGACGAGATCCTGGCGGTCGCGCCGCGCGGCGGCGGAATTTTGGCCGCCTTCGCCCTCATCACCGTGTTCCTCACGGCGTTCTACACCTTCCGCATGTTCTTCCTCACCTTCCACGGCGAGTACCGCGGCCAGCACCACCCGCACGAGTCCGACGCCTGGATGACCCTCCCGCTCGTTGTGCTCGCCATCCCCGCGGTCCTCGTCGGCTTCTGGGCCTCGCCAGTGTTGGGCAACGGCTTCCAGCGCTTTCTCGAAGGCAACGCCTACCAGGAGACCCCGACGAACCTCCCGCTCGCCATCGTCGGCTCCCTGCTCGCCCTGGCGGGGATCGCCGTCGCCTGGGTCTTTTACGGCCAGAGGACCGGCTACGCCGTGGCCATGGGCGAGCGGTTCCGCGGTCTCTACACGCTGCTGCTCCATCGCTACTACGTCGACGAGTTGTACATGTGGCTCATCGACCGGACGGCGATCGCTTCTGGCCTGCTGCTGACGGTCTTCGACCGCCAGGCGCTCGACGCCGCGTGGACCGGCGTCGCCGAGCTGTTCCGGAACGGTGGCCGCCTCATCCGTCTCAGCCAGACCGGGCGGCTCCAGAATTACGGCCTCGCCCTTTTCGGCGGCATGGCGATCATCGCCCTCGTCCTGGTCTTCCCCCTGATCTTCCGGCCTCTATGACTATGACGCGGAAAGGATGCGCATGACGCTGTCGCCCGATGCCGGCGCGCTGCTGCTCCAGCTCGTGGTGTGGCTCCCCTTGGTCGGCGCCATCGTCGTCGCCCTCTTCGGCGCCGGCTCCGCGCTGCGGCCGTGGCGCATCGCCGTCTTCGTCACCGCCATCGCCTTCCTGGCAGCCTGCGTCCTGCTCGTCGGCTTCAACCGCGCCGACGCCGGCCGCTACCAGTTCGAGACGCGCCTGGCGTGGCTGCCCGCGCTCGGCAGCGACTACCGCCTGGCGGTCGACGGCCTGAGCCTACCCCTGGTCGTCCTCAATGCGCTGCTCATGCTGAGCGCGTTGCTCGGCAGCTGGCGCATCACCACCCGACCCCAGCTGTACTTCAGCCTGTTCCTGGTCCTCGAGTCGGCGGTGGCGGGCGTGTTCACCGCCGGGGACCTGTTCCTGTTCTTCCTCTTCTGGGAGCTGGAGCTCATCCCGATGTTCCTCATCATCGGGATCTGGGGCGGCGCCCGGCGCGAGTACGCGGCCTTCAAGTTCATCCTGTTCACCGTCGGCGGCAGCGCCTTCATGCTCGTCGGCATCCTGATGCTGAACTTCTTCGGCCCGCACACCTTCGGTATCCCCGAGGTCGCCGCGTTCGACTACGGGCGGTACGGCACCGGGCTGGCCTCGTTCTCGAGCCTCGTCTTCGCCCTGCTCTTCCTCGGCTTCGCCGTCAAGGTCCCCATCTTCCCCTTCCACGTCTGGCTGCCCGACGCCCACGTCGAGGCGCCGACCGCCGGCAGCGTCATCCTGGCCGGCGTGCTGCTCAAGATGGGTGGCTACGGCCTGCTCCGCCTGTGCGTCAGCCTGCTCCCCCAGGGCGCGCACGAGTGGCAAGGTCTGCTCGTGACACTCGCGGTCATCAACGCGATCTACGGGGCGCTGGTCGCCCTGGCGCAGACCGACCTGAAGAAGATGATCGCCAACTCCAGCATCAGCCACATGGGCTACGTGCTCCTCGGCATCGCCGCCCTCACCCAGGTCGGCTTCCAGGGCGCTCTGCTGGTCATGGTGGCCCACGGGCTGTACAGCGGCCTGCTGTTCTCCATGGTGGGCCTGGTCTACGAGCGCACCCACACACGCGAGGTCAGCGCCATGAGCGGGCTGGCGGCCCGGCTGCCGTTCGTCGCCACCGTGTTCTTCTTCGCCGGCCTCGCCTCTCTCGGTCTGCCCGGCCTGGCCGGCTTCATCGCCGAGTTCACCACGTTCATCGGGGCCTACCCCGTCTTCCCGCTCGCCACGATCCTGTGCGTGGGCACCATCGTGATCACCGCCGGCTACGTCCTGTGGCGCCTGGGCTCCGTCTTCTACGGCCCCGTCTCCGACCAGTGGACGACGCTGACCGACGCCATCGGCCGCGAGAAGTTCGCGGTTGGGCTCCTGGCGGCGGCGACTCTGCTCGTAGGGGTGCTGCCCAACACGATCGGCGAGATGTCGGCGGGGGGCGTGGCTCCCATCGCCGACGCGGTCGCGCGGGTCGGAGGCCGCTAGATGCCGACCGTCGCATTCCCCTCGCTGACCGGCGACGAGCTGCTCCGCGGCACCGCTCTGCTGAGCCCCGTCGTTGCCGTGGTCATCACGGCCCTCCTGGTGCTCATCCTGGATCTCATCCCGCCCGACTGGTTGTCGCGGCGCCCGCTCATGTGGGTGTCAGCGCTTGGGATCCTCGTCGCCTGTGCGCTCGAGGGCGTCCTCTGGGCAACCGGCCAGGTCGGCCAGCCGGCGTTCGGCGGCTTCGTCGCCGTGGACGGGTTCGCCGTCTTCTTCCAGCTGCTGTTCCTGGTCGCGGCGCTGCTCGTCATCCTGTCGTCGGCGACGTTTGCCGACCGCCAGGAGCGCATCGAGAGCGAGTTCTACGCCATCACCCTGTTCAGCACCGCGGGACTGATGCTGATGGCCGCCGGCAACGAGCTCATGACCATCTACCTGGCGCTCGAGCTGTCGAGCCTGTCGCTGGCGTTCCTGGCTACCTGGAACAAGCAGGACCAGATCGCCGCGCAGGGCCTGAAGAGCTCGGAGGCCGGCATCAAGTTCCTGCTTCTCAGCGCGATGTCGACGGCCGTGCTGCTCTACGGCATGGCCCTGCTGTACGGGCTGTCCGGCGCCACCACTCTCGCCGACATCGCGCGGGTGCTCGCCGGCACGCCGACGCCGGCCGCGCTGCTGGCGATCACGATGCTGGTGGCCGGGCTCGGCTTCAAGATCGCCGCCGCGCCGTTCCAGCTCTGGACCCCGGACGTCTACCAGGGCGCGCCTACGCCGGCCACCGCCTTCTTCTCGGTCGCGTCCAAGTCGGCCGGCTTTGCCGTGGTTCTGCGCATCTTCAACAGCGCGCTCCCGGGCATGAGCGTCGAGTGGGGAGCCCTCTTCGGCGTCCTGGCCTTCGTCACCATGACCGCCGGCAACCTCGTGGCCATCGTCCAGACCAACATCAAACGGCTGATGGCGTATTCGAGCATCACCCACGTGGGCTATATGCTCATCGGCCTGGCCTCGGTGAGCGTCGCCGGCTCGAGCGCCGTCATGTACTACCTGCTGGCGTACACGTTCACCAACCTGGCCGCGTTCATCGTCATCACCGTCATGGCCAAGTACGCGCCAGACGACGAGATCTCGGGCTACGCCGGCCTGGCCTACCGCTCGCCGCCGCTGGCGCTGGCGCTGAGCGCCGGGCTGCTGTCGTTGGCCGGCATCCCGCCGTTCGTCGGCTTCTTCGCCAAGCTGTACCTGTTCCTGGCGGCCATCCAGACCGGCTCGCTTGGGCTCCAGGTGCTCGTCATCTGGGCGCTGATCATGTCGGCCATCTCCCTCTACTACTACGGGCGCATCATCCACACGATGTGGATGCGCGATGCCACCGAGACGGTGCCCGTGCGGCCCGCCTTCAGCCAGGGCCTGGCCCTGTTCACCAGCGTGGTCGGCGTGGTGGCGTTCGGCATCCTGGCGGCGCCGTTCTTGGCCGCTACCCAGCTCGCCGCGAGCGCCTTCGGCATCGGGCGCTAACCGTCAGTGAACGGGGACGCGACCGAGGCGGCTGATACGCCCACCTTCTCGGACACCATCGAGCTGCGCGGGCACATCATCGACTCCCTGCTCCTCCCCCAGATCATGGAGGAGGTCATGGACCGTGGCGGCGAGTTCGTCATCCAGCAGATCGACGTGGGCCGCCGCAAGGACGAGCCCTCCTACGCGCGCATCCGGATCTCGGCGCCCACGCGCGAGCTGCTCGACCTGCTGCTGGACCGGGCGCAGCGGATCGGCGCCACCCCCCAGGACGCCGAGCCGGTCCAGACGGCGCCGGCGCCGATCGACGGCGTGTTCCCGGAGGGCTTCTACTCGACCACCAACCTCCCGACCGAGATACGCCTGGCCGGCCGGTGGATTGCCGTCGACTACCCCGAGATGGACTGTGCCATCGCCGTCGACCCGGGCGCGGGCCGGGCGTGGACCGTGGCCCTGAGCGACGTCCGCGCCGGCCAGCAGCTCGTGGTCGGCCACGAGGGCATCAAGGTGCTGCCGCTCGAGCGGCCGCGCACCCAGCCACCCGTCTTCGCCTTCATGGGCAGCAACGTGTCGAGCGAGAAGCCCAAGGCGCTGCTCATCCGCGAGATCGCCGAGCGGATGAGGGCGATCCGGGCGCGCCACGGGCGGGTGATCCTGGTCGGCGGGCCGGTGCTGGTGCACACGGGCTCGCGCGACATGGTGGCGCGCCTCATCCGCGAGGGGTACGTCAACGTGCTGTTCGCCGGCAACGGACTGGCCGCCCACGACATCGAGATGGCGATGTTCGGGACGTCGCTGGGCGTCTCGCTGGCCGAGGGCACGCCGCGGGAGGGCGGCCACGAGCACCACCTGCGCGCCATCAACCGCGTGCGCCGCGCCGGCAGCATCGCCCGCGCCGTCGAGGGCGGCCTGCTCGCCGACGGCATCATGCACGCCTGCGTGACCGCCGGCGCCAGCTACATTCTGGCCGGCTCCATCAGGGACGACGGCCCCCTGCCGGACGTAGTGACCGACACGCTGAAGGCGCAGAGCCTCATGCGGGCCGAGGTGCGCCAGGGCGTGGACCTCGTCATGGTGCTGTCCTCGATGCTCCACGGCATCGCCACCGGCAACTTCCTGGCCGCCTCGGTCACCACCGTGTGCGTGGACATCAACCCCGCCGTGGTGACCAAGCTGGCGGACCGCGGCAGCTTCCAGGCCATCGGCCTGGTCATGGACGTCGAAGGCTTCCTGCGCGAGCTGTGCGCCGATCTCGGCCTGGACTAGCGACGCGTACACTTCCGGTGTGACGGCCACACCCGCCAGACTCATGACGGCTCAGGAGCTGTTCGAGCGCGGCGACGACGGGCGTCGTTTTGAATTGGTGTGCGGAGAGCTGCACGAGGTGTCGCTGGCCAGTCCCCGCGGCAGCGAAGTCGCGGCCCTGATCGCCTGGTGGCTGCTCAGTTTCGTGCGCCCGCGGCACCTGGGAAAGGTGTACGGGTCAGACGCGGGGTTCGTGTTGCGGCGCGATCCCGACGTGGTCCGTACCCCTGACGTGGCATTCGTGCAGGCGGAACGGCTGCCGCCGCGGGCCGAGCGGGATTTCTTCCTGGAGCTCGCCCCTGACCTGGCGGTGGAAGTCGTGTCGCCATCAGACCGCCTCGGCGACGTGAACGACAGAGTTTTTGAGTACCTCGACGCCGGGGTGAGGATGGTATGGGTCATCGAGCCGCGGGCGCGGCGGGCTACCGTCCATCGCGGCGATCGCACCGCCCGCACCCTGGGGATCGGCGATGAGCTCGACGGTGAGGACGTGTTGTTCGGGCTCCGCCTGCCGCTCGCCGAGCTGTTCGCTGAGCCCTGACTAACTGACTAACTGACTAAGCGCCGCGGCCGATAGGCCGCTTCTTGGCGATCCCCGGGCGGCGCGGGTATTTCGACGGCGTGGGCGCGTACTTCTCGCCCAGGACCAGGCCGCGGCCGTCCTCCAAACCTGTCAGGTGGATCGGGATGGGCACGCGCGTCCACACCTTGAGCGCCGAGAACGCCGGCGTTGCCGCCAGCAGCTCCGCGTCCAGGTCGCCGCGCCGCTGCGCCACCAGCAAGCCGCCAGGCTCCAGGAACGGCGCGCACAGCTCGACCACCACCGGCAGCGATCCCAACGCCCGCCCGGTAGCCCACCCGTAGCCGTCGCGGTGGGCCTCCTCCCGCGCCGCCGCCTCGGCCCGCTCGGCGAGCACGACGACGTCGGCCAGGTGGAGCTGCTCGACGACCTCCCGGAGAAACGCGGCCTTCTTGCCGATGGACTCGACAAGGGTCAGACGCAGGCGGGGGAAGGCGATTTTGAGCGGGATGCCAGGGATGCCGGCGCCGGCGCCGACGTCCACCAGGCGGATCGCCTCGCCGGCGCGCAGCCGATCCAGCAGCGGCACGGCAGCCGTCAGGGAGTCCAGAAAGAGCTCAGTCTCGACCTTTGCCGGGTTCTTGATGCCGGTGAGGTTGACCCGTTTGTTGGCCTCGCCCAGGGCCGCGCCCAGCTGGTCCAGCTGCGCCAGCTGCGCCGCCGCCAGCTCGATCCCGAGCGCTCCCGCCCCATCCAGCAGGAGGCTCACGGGTGAGGGTTGTGGCACGACACGGCGTTGCTCATGTGGCGCGTTCGGCCTGGTGTGGCCTGCATTCGTATAATTTACGTACTAACACGCCCCGGGCGGCAGCGCTGGAGGTCTCATATTCTTTCTCCCGATGATTCGGCCACCGTGACGGTCGGCCAAGCGGCAGCCAGGTACGTGGGCGGCCTGCCAGCTGGGCAACGCGAGCTTGCCGCCTCTCAGATCCACCAGTTCGTTCGCTCTGTCGGCCCCGACCGCACGGTCGACCGCATCACGAGGCTCGAGGTCGAGCGGTATCAGCAACACCTGGCCGATACCCGCGGCGACTCTTCCAACCATCTCGACGAGCTGAAGACCTTTCTCAACGACCTGAAGGCCAAGAAGCTCACCGACATCAACCTCGGCGCGGGGTTGCGGGTCCGGCGCCGCGGTGGATCCGCGCAGGCCCGCCGCGAAGAGGCCCAGACGATCGAGGTGACCCGCGAGGGGTACGAGCAGCTGCGGGCCGAGCTCGCCCACCTGGAATCGGTCGTCGCTCCCGCCGCCCGCGAAGACCTCGCCGCCTCGTACCAGGACCGCGACTTCCGCGAGAACGCGCCCTACGACGAGGCCAAGCGGCACATGGGGGAGGTGCAGGGCCAGATCGAGCGCCTGCGCAGCCAGATCAGGGCCTCGCGCATCGTCGAGCGCCAGATGAGCGGCAATCGCGCCGGTCTGGGGAGCCACCTCGTGCTGCGCGACCTCCAGTTCGACGAAGAGCTGGACTACACGCTCGTCGGGCCCGGCGAAGTCGACACCCGGAACCGCCGCATCTCGATCCAGTCGCCGGTGGGCAACGCGCTGAAGGACAGGACCGTCGGCGAAGTCGTCGAGGTAGACATCCCGTCTGGTACGGCGCGCTACCGCATCGAACGGATCGAGCAGGCCACGACGGCGTAACCGCCGCCCCTCGGCGCCAAAGGGCCAGGCAGAAAAACTATTCCAGACGCTGTCGTCGTCGGCTCGGGTCCGAACGGTCTCGCAGCCGCCATCGAGCTGGCCCGCGCGGGGCGGTCGGTGCTCGTCCTGGAGGCGCAGGCCGCCATCGGTGGCGGCGCCCGCTCCGCCGAGTTGACCCTGCCAGGCTTCGTCCACGACGTCTGCTCGGCCGCCTTCCCTTTCGTCGTCGGCGCGCCGTTCTTCCGCTCCGTGCCGCTGGCCCGGCACGGGCTGCGGCTGGTCCAGCCGCCGGCCCCGCTGGCCCACGCGCTCGACGAGAGCACGGCCGTGCTGCTCGAGCGTTCGGTGGCGGCCACCAGCGCCTGCCTGGGAGCTGACGGCGCCGCCTACGGTCGCCTCATGCAGCCCCTGGTTAGCGCCTGGGAGAGCCTGGTGGTCGACCTGCTGAGCCCGCCGCGGTGGCCACGCCACCCCGTCGGGCTGGCGCGTTTCGGGCTGCTCGCCCTGCGCTCGGCCGTCACCCTGGCGACGGCGACCTTCCGTGGCCAGGCCGCCCGGGCGCTGTTCGCCGGTATGGCGGCGCATTCGATGCTGCCTCTCGAACAGCCGCTGAGCGCGGCATTCGGGCTCGTGCTGGGCATGCTCGGGCACGCTGTCGGCTGGCCGCTGGCCCGTGGCGGCGCCCAGGCGGTCGCCGACGCCCTCGCCGCCTACAGTCGCCTGCTCGGGTGCCAGCTCGAGACTGGCCATCGTGTCGCGACGCTGGCCGACGTGCCGCCGAGCCGCGCCGTGCTGTTCGACCTCACGCCGAGGCAGATTTTGCCGATCGCCGGGCAGCGCTTGCCGGCTCCCTACCGGCGGCAGCTGAGCCGCTACCGCTACGGCCCGGGCGTGTTCAAGATGGACTGGGCGCTCGACGGCCCGATCCCCTGGCGCGCCGCCGGCTGCGCCCGCGCCGGCACGGTCCACCTTGGCGGCACGCTGGCCGAGGTCGCCGCCAGCGAGCGAGCCGTCTGGCGTGGTCGCGAGCCAGCCCAGCCCTTTGTCCTGCTGACCCAGCCCAGCCTGTTCGACCCGACGCGGGCGCCGCCCGGCAAGCACACAGCCTGGGCCTACTGCCACGTCCCGAACGGCTCGACCCGCGACATGGCGGACCGCATCGAAGCCCAGGTCGAGCGGTTCGCGCCCGGGTTCCGCGACCGCATCCTGGCTCGCAGCGCCATGGGGCCAGCGGCCATGGAGCGCCACAACGCCAACTACCCCGGCGGCGACATCAACGGCGGTGTCCAGGACCTGGTGCAGCACTTTGCCCGCCCGGCGCCGCGGATCGTCCCGTACGCCACGCCGGACCCCGGGCTGTTCATCTGCTCGTCCTCCACCCCGCCCGGTGGCGGCGTCCACGGCATGTGCGGCTACTTCGCCGCCCGCGCCGCCCTGCGCCGCGCTTTCGGCCGTCGCTGATCGCTACCGACACACGCCAGGCCATGGACCTCCGGCTCGTCCGGCGCCAGCTCCTCGGCGCCACTATCGATTTTGCCGGCGTATATGGTCGCGCTACGCGAGCAGGCGGTCCAGCGTCTCCGGCAGCCGAGCCAGGTCTGCCAGCTCGGCTGCCCTCGGCAGATCGCTCGTCTCGCCGAGCCGGTTGATCCAGACCGCGCGCATGCCCAGCGCGCTGGCCGGGGCGATGTCGTGGTACAGGCTGGCGGCCACGTGGATGTGCCGGGCAGGGTCGGCCCCGGTTTGCTCGAAGAAGCGCTGCCAGTGCCCGGGCGCCGGCTTGTACGAACCGGCGTCGGCCGCCGTCACCGTCGCGTCGACCGCCACGCCGATCGTGCCCAGCGACGCTGCCAGCAAGTCCGGGTCGGTGTTGGACAGGATTGCCAGCTTCCAGCCGCTGTCGCGCAGCGCCCGCAGCGCGGCCGGCACCTCCGGGAACGCCGGCCAGGACGGCAGCGAGTCGGCCAGGGCGAGCTCGCGGCCAGGCGGCAGGGGCAGCCCGTCCACGGCGGCAATGGCCCGCAGGCACCTGGCCAGAACCTCGCGGTAGGGCAGCGACTGCCCCTGCTGCACCAGCGGCTCGATCGCGTGGTAGCTGTCGAGAAGGTGGCTGCGGTCGGCCTCCGGCCAGACGCTGCCCAGCCCCGCGCTCAGGCCCCGGTTCCAGTCGATGAGCGTGCCGTAGCAGTCGAAGGTGGCCCAGCGCACGGAGCTACTGCCAGCCGAGCCAGGTGGTCTTGCTCGCTACCGGGTCGCGCGGCTGGGGGCTGCGGGTGCTCTTCGGGTAGCCCAGGTAGATCAGCGCGACGATGTGGTCGGCCGGCGTGATCCCCAGGAAGGCCTTGACGTCCAGGTCGTAGGCCGCGGCCCCGCTGCGCAGCATGGCGCCCAGGCCGAGGTCGGGCGCGGCCAGGACGATGTGCTCGGCGGCGCCGGCGGTGGCCTCGACGTCCTCCATCTCCATGGCCTTCGGGTGGCCCGTCTGGACCGACGCGACGACGACCAGGACCGGTGCGCGCATGGCCTTGCGCCGGGTGGCCTCTACCTGGGCCTGGGCGTTCGGCGCTGACGAGTTCGTCAGGTCCGCTGAGTCAGTCAGCTGCGCTCGGTGCTTGTCCGCGAGCAGGTTGGCGTACTGTTCGAGCGCCGCGCCGGTGAGGACGAAGAAGCGCCATGGCTGGTTCAGGTGGTGATTGGGCGCCAGGGTCGCGGCCTCGAGCAGGCGGACCACGAGCTCCTGGGGCGGCCGCTGGTCGGTGAACGCCACGGGGCTGCGCCGCCGCAGGATGCCGTCGAGCACCGGCGCCGCCGTGGCGCTGGTAGCCGAGCCGCCCACGTCCATCGTGCCCACAGCCTAGCAGGTCCGCCTATCCTTGGGGGTGCGCGCTGCTGCTTGGCGCGAGAAGGCCAGCCCTGGCGCGGTCAGCCCGACCCGAAACGGAGAATGCGGCCGGAGGTGGCCGCGGCCATCCGCTAGAGTATGAGCCAGCAGTCAAGAGTTGAAGTTGAGAGTTCAGAAGTAGGCAGCGAGGAGCTCCCCTTGAAGAACGCCGTCTCCCCCAAGCGCTGTATCGACTAGCTCGGAGACGCACTCCGTGCGTCTCCCTATGGCAACGGGAATGGGAGACGCGTTGTGCTTCAGGTACGGGATCTTCGCAAGAGTTATGGCTCCACGACTGTCCTTGACGGTGTCGGCTTCGTCGTCGGAGAGCGCGAGCGGGTCGGGCTGATCGGCCCCAACGGCAGCGGCAAGTCGACGCTGCTCCGCTGCATCGCTGGCGTCGACCAGCCGGATGCTGGCGCTGTCGTTGTCACGCCGCCCGAGGCGACCATCGGCTACCTGCCGCAAGCCTTCGCCGAGAACGACACGGCGACCACCGTGCGCGGCGCGCTGCTGGCGGCGCAGGCGGACCTGGCCCAGGCCGAACGGGCGGTGCAGGCGGCGGCCGAGGCGCTCGCCCATGATGCCGCGGCCGCCCCTGATATGGACCGTCGGCTGGCCGCCTACGACGCGGCGCTCGCCCACTTCGAGGCGCTCGGCGGGTACGACCGCGAACGCCGGGCGGAGTCGGTGCTGGCGGGTCTGGGCCTGGGCAGCATCGACCCGGCGACGCCCGTCGCGGCGCTCAGCGGCGGCCAGAAGACGCGCCTGGGCCTGGCGACGCTGCTGCTGCGCGAGCCGACCATCCTCCTGCTGGACGAGCCGAGCAACCACCTCGACGTGGACGCGCTGGCGTGGCTCGAGGACTTCGTCGTCCAGTACCCCGGCGCCGTGCTGGTCGTCGCGCACGACCGCGAGCTGCTCGACCACACGGTGGAGCGGATCGTCTGGCTCGACCCTGAGACGCACGCCGCCCGGGTGTACCCGGGCAACTACAGCGCCTTCGCCGCGGCCCGCGAGCACGAGCGCCAGCTGCACCTCGACACGTGGCGCCAGCAGCAGGAGTACGTCGCCCGCGTCGAGCGGGACGTCGCCCGGCTGAAGGGTGAAGCGCTCGGCATCGAGCGGGCGACCACGCCGCGAGAGCCGGGCGTGCGCAAGCTGGCCAAGAAGAAGGCGCGCCTGGCCAAGGCGCGCGAGCACAAGCTGGAGCGCTACCTGGAGTCCGACGAGCGGGTCGACAAGCCGCGGCTGAGCTGGCCGCTGAACCTCAACTTTGGGCCGCCGCCGCCCGGTGGGCGGGACGTGCTCGCGTTCCAGGACGTCTCGTTCGCGTACCCCGGCGCCCAGACGCTGCTCGCCGGGGTGCGCCTCGACGTCCGCTACGGCGAGCGGCTGGCGCTCGTCGGGCCGAACGGCTCAGGCAAGACGACCCTGCTGCGGCTGGCCCAGGGCGCTCTTACCCCGACGACGGGGACCGTCCGCCTGGGCGCCAACGTCCGGCTCGGCGTGCTGGCTCAGGAGGGCGAGACGCTCGACTTTGGCCGCACGGTGCTCGAGACGGTTCTCGACCAGCGCCCGATGAGCGAGACCGATGCCCGCCGGCTGCTGTCGTTCTTCCTGTTCTATGGCGACGCCGCCTTTCGCCGTGTCGGCGTCTGCTCGCTCGGCGAACGGACCCGTCTCCAGCTCGCCCTGCTGGTCGTGCGCGGCTGCAACCTGCTGCTGCTCGACGAGCCGCTGAACCACCTCGACGTGGATGGTCGCGAGCACTTCGCGGCGGCGCTCGACGCGTTCCAGGGCACGATCATCGCGGTGGCGCACGACCGGGCGTTCCTGCGAGCATTTGCCGAGCGTGTCGTGGACGTGCGCGCCGGCCAAGCGCGCGTGTTCGAGGGTGGCTACGCCTCCTACACCCGGTCGCTGGCCGGCGGTATCGGCGTAATCTAAAGAAGGCGCTGGGAGGAGGTGGACGCTGTGGTTACCACTTCACCTCGACACAGATAGCGCGACATTCTTTGTTGGGTCGTCAAGCGCGGGTGCTGGAGCAAGAGAAAGGGGCGGGGCTATGCCTGGACGGTTGGATGGAAAGGTGGCTCTGGTGACCGGCGCGGGGTCGGGGATCGGTCGGGCCACCGCGGTAGCTTTTGCTCAGGAAGGGGCCAGGGTAGTCGTCTCGGACATCACCGTGGACGCAGGCCAGGAAACCGTCGCTGGCGTCAGAGGCTCAGGGGGCGAAGCGACGTTCGTACGGGCTGATGTCTCGGACGCGCAAGATGCGGCAGCCCTCGTAGAGGCAGTGGTCCAAACGTATGGTCGTCTGGATTGCGCGCACAACAATGCCGGCATCAGCAGCGGCCGAGGGGCCCTGCCCCACGAGTATGCGGAGGAGCTCTGGGATCGCGTCATCGCGATCAACCTCAAGGGTGTGTGGCTGTGTCTCAAGTACGAGATCCCGCACCTGCTACGCCAGGGGGGCGGCGCGATCGTGAACACCGCGTCAGCCGCGGGGCTGATCGGGCTGCCGCTAAGCGTTGGCTATTGCGCAAGCAAGCACGGTGTCATCGGACTGACCAAGAGTGCCGCCCTCGCCTATGCCCAGGCGGGCATCCGGGTCAATGCGGTCTGCCCCGGCTACGTGCGCACGCCGATGGTGGAAGGGATCCTGGCCGAGCGACCGGAGGCCGAACAGATGTGGCTCGCTAATCAGCCTGTGGGACGACTCGGATCACCCCAGGAGGTGGCCGCGCTCGTCGTCTGGCTCTGTTCGGACGCAGCCTCTTTCGTCACCGGCGCCGCGCTGCCCGTGGACGGAGGCTACACCGCTCGCTGACGAGACGGCCTGGCGGGCGACGGATCTCCGAAGATCCTGACGTGCTTTTCCGTTGAGGGTCCCGCCGTCCACGCGCCAGTACCAGCTGCCAACTTGTGCGCTCCGGCGGTACGGCACGGCCGGTCCGCGCCAGAAACCCGTGGAAACGGGCGTGGTGGCCTCCGCGCCTCGTCTCAAGCCGGAACCAGCGGGCGCTGGGCAGACGCCGTGGGGAAGAACACCGCTACCGGGACGTGGAAGAACTCCGCGAGCCCAGTGACGTGGTCGAGCTGCAGCCGCCTTTTCCCTGACAGGACCTCCGAGACGATCGACTCGGTCCCGAAGATGGGCACGAGGTCTTTCTGCCGTAGACCACGCTGTTTGAGCAGCTCGCTAACGAGCTCCTGTGTCTCCAGCCGCGGGATGGTGACGTGCCCATCCTCCCAGGCGGCCACCATGGAGGTGAGCACCGACAGGTACACCTCCTGAGTAAAGGTCCGCTGGCCGACCGCGAGCAGCTGCCAGATGCGCCGCTCGGTCGGCTCAAGCTCGTCCTCGCTGGTAATCGGCCGTGGGGCGAAGCCCATCCACAGGGCCTTGTACTCATCCTCATTGAAGCCAGGGGTCATTCTTCCAAGCCTCCCGGTCGTACTCCGCGTGTGTGAGCACGTGGCGGACGTACACCTCCTGTCGCTCATATTCGATGCGGACGATCAGCCGAAAGCTGTTCCCGCCCATATTGAAGACTGTCAGCCGCCCGACAAGGTCGGCGTGGGGGTACACCGCGCGCACATCTTCCAGCGAGTGCCATTCCGCCGCGCTGGTCACCTGGTACCAGGCTCTCAGCGGGTTCTCCGCCGCAGCATGCTTCTCCCAGAAAGCCGCCAGGGCGCGCTTCGTGATGACTCGCGTACAGGTATCTTCGCATTTTGCGAAGTCCCTTGCAAGAGGTGTCCACAGTCCCGCGTTGTGAAGCGGTTCAGAACCGGCGGCCCCGCTGCTCGGCGAGCTCGTCGCCGTGGGCCGCGGCCTGTAGTGTGCTGCTAGACTGGCTGGCCGAGCAGGCTGGCCACCGGTAGCCACTCGTCTACCGGGTCGTCCCAATGAATGACGGTGTTCTCGGCCACTAACTCGCACTGCTCCAAGACAGCGCGTGGGAGCTTGGCGAGAGTCGGAAACCACGCCAGCGGGGCGCTGCGCTCTTGGAGGACTATCTCGTAGCGCTCGGTGTCCCGCACCCGGGTGCCCATCGCCTGTCCCCTTTGCATCCGGGCCGCGTGGCCCGGCTCGCTGGCCCGCAGCGTCTGTTCGTTTTCCCAGTAGCCAACCGACACGCCGCTGCCCGTCTGGCGGTCGGCCAGCAGCGCAGTGGCCAGCCAGCCGGGCTGGCTCTGGAGATCCTGCGCAATGCTTTGTCGGAGATCGGTGGGCGCCTCCCAGCTGCCAGGTACGCCGTCGATCCACGTGACGCGCACGAACATGTCAGCTCCTCCCCATCGCGGCCGCCGCCCCCCAGCGCCGTCAGCACCTCAGCAGCCTACACCCGCGGCGCCGCTTTGCCCAGAGACACTGTCGTCTGGAGGTGGACCCTGCCGGTTGGGGAAGGACGCCCTCTTGCCGCCTTCTAACGGTCGGCCTGGAGGCCTGAAAGCTACCAGCCCTCGCGGTGCACCACGTCCGCCAGGCGCCGCCGGCCGCGCGCCAGCGATGGGGAGCGCTTGTCCGGCGCTGGATGGCCCACCATGACGACGCCGATCGGCAGGAAGTGCTCGGGGATGCCCAGCAGCGCCTGGAGCTCGCGCCAGCAGAAGACCCCCACGAACGCCGTCGCCAGGCCCTCGTCCACGGCCGCCAGCAGCAGCAGCATGAGCGCGCAGCCGGCGTCGGTGTGCCAGTAGGGCACCGGCCAGGCGATCTCCGAGCCGTCCGGGCGCAGCTTGTCAGGCTCCCGGTAGCGGTCGTGGTACAGCTGCTCGCTGGTGCACACGATTATCTGGACGGGCGCGCCGGAGACGAACGGCGCGTGGCCCGTCGCGGTGTACCGCCGCTCGCCCGCGATCTCGGCCACCTGCTGGCGGAGCGCCGGGTCGGTCACGGCGACAAACGCGACACCCTGGCTGAAGCCGGCGCTCGGCGCGTGCAGCGCGGTCTCGAGGATGCGCTCTACCATCGCCCAGGGCACGGGCTCGTCGGTGAAGGCGCGCACCATGCGCCGTGTACGGACAACCTCGGCCAGCTCCACGCGTCGCCCGCATGGTAGCGAATGGGCGCTGCTGCTGAGGGAGGGCGGGTAGAATCCGCGGGCCGTGGCGTCCACTCCTGGGTCGTCCGTTCGAGACGTTGCCGAGCGTCTGTGCCAGAACGTCGAGCGCGTCCTCGTCGGCAAACGCCCGGTCATCGAGCTGGCGGTGGCCGCGCTGCTGTGCCAGGGCCACCTGCTGCTGGAGGACGTGCCCGGGACGGGGAAGACCACCCTGGCGCGCGCCTTGGCCCAGTCCATCGGCGGCTCGTTCAAGCGCCTCCAGTGCACGCCCGACCTGCTGCCGTCCGACGTCACCGGCGTGTCGGTGTTCGACCAGCGCAGCGCCGACTTCGTCTTTCGCCCCGGCCCGATCTTCGCCAACGTGCTGCTGGCGGACGAGATCAACCGCGCCACACCCCGCACCCAGTCGGCCGTTCTGGAGGCCATGCAGGAGGCCCAGGTCAGCGCCGACGGCGTCACCCGCCCGCTGCCGCGCCCGTTCCTGGTGATCGCCACCCAGAACCCCGTGGAGCTCGAGGGGACGTTCGCCCTGCCCGAGGCCCAGCTCGACCGCTTCCTCATGCGGCTGTCCGTCGGCTACCCCAGCGAGGCTGACGAAGACCTCATGGTCCGCCGCCGCCACGGGGCGGCGGCCGACGAGGCGGTCGCCGCCGTGCTGGGCCCCGAGGACATCCTCCGGGCGGCGGCGGACTGCACGGCGGTCCGGGTGCAGGACGAGGTGCGCCGCTACCTGGTGCTCGTGACCCGCCAGACCCGGGCGGAGTCCGACGTCAAGCTGGGCGCCAGCCCACGGGCCACGCTCGCCCTGCACCGCGCCGTCCAGGCCTGGGCCGCGATGCACGGCCGGGACTTCGTTACCCCGGACGACGTCAAGCGCCTGGCCAGGCCCGTCCTGGCGCACCGCCTGATGGTCTCGCTGGACGCCCGCCTCCGTGGCCGCGACGCGTCGACCCTCGTCGGCCGCGTCCTCGACGCCATCCCGGTCCCCGTCGAGCCGAGGGTCTAGGTTTAAGTTCAGGTCGGCCCGGCCCGAACCCCTCCTGGACACTTGGACACGTGGACAACCCTGACGACCGCGCGCTAGCTCCTCCGCCGTGGTTGTTCGGGCGCCAGGGCATGGCTCTGCTGACGGTCGCCACGCTCGCCGCGGTGGTCCTGTCGGCGCCTGACGTGGCCCTGCTGGCCGGCACGCTGCTGGTGGCCGGCGCGCTGGCGCGTGGCTGGGCCGCTGTTGCGCTCAGGCGCGTCCACTACGGCCGCCAGCTGCTTACCTACCGCGCCTTCTGTGGCGACACCGTCCCACTGGAGACCAGCCTGGGAAACCGCAAGCCGCTGCCGCTGCCGTGGATCGAGGCCTGGGAGCGGCTGCCGCGGGCGCTGGTGCCCGACGTCGCCGCGACTCAACCGTCAGTGCTCAGCCCGGGTATGGTGTGGCTGCGGCAGGGCGCGGCTCTCTGGCCCTACCAGCGGGCCCGCTGGCGGCACCGGCTGGAGTGCCGGCGGCGCGGCGCCTACATCGTCGGCCCGGCCCAGGTCCGAACCGGCGACCCCTTCAGCCTGTTCGAGCGGGAGCTCACCATCCTCCAGGAGCAGGAGCTGCTGGTCTACCCACGCGTCGTCCCGCTGCGCCGGCTGGCGCTGCCACTCCGCCACCCGTCACTCGACACGGTCGGCCTGCGCAGCCTGGTGACCGACCCCACCCGGACCGCCGCGCTCCGCGACTACCGCCCCGGCGATCCCCAGCGGCTGATCCACTGGCCCAGCACCGCCCACCGGGGCGGCCTGCAGGTGCGCGTCCTCGAGCCGGCCACCAGCCTGCACGTCGCCCTCGTGCTCGACATCCGCAGCTGGCGCCTGTACGGCGACGAGCCGTTCGAGATGGCCGTCTCGGCGCTCGCCTCGATCGCCGTCTACCTCCAGGAGAACGGCTGGCCGGTAGCCTTGCTGGCCAACACCGAGCAGCCGCTGGTCCTGGCGCCGGGGTCAGACGCCGCGCACCTGGAGCGCGTCCTGGACGCGCTCGCCCGGGTCGAGGCGGCCTTCACCTGGCCCCTGGTGCCCTGGGCGCTGGGCCACCTCCCGCGCGCCGCCACCACCATCCTGGCCACGTCCGATCTGGCCGGCGACCTGCCCGAGACTGTCGTCCGCCTGGCCGCCACCGGCCGCCGGCCAACTTTGCTGCTGGGCGGCACCCGCGCCATGCCGCAGCTCCCGGCGGACATCGTTCGTCTGCTGCCCGGCCAGGACCTGGCAGCCCTGCTCGAGGGCGCGCTGTGACGGCGGCCTCCGTCCGGCCGACAAGCCTCTGGGCGCTCATGGCGTGCGAGGCTGCCTTCGCGGTCATCCTGCTCTCGGGCTTGATCGCCCGCGCTACCCCGCCGCCGTTCGTCGGCCCGGCCGCCGCGCTCGCCATGCTGCCCGCCGGCTACCTCGCCGTGCGCTACGTCTCCGCGGTCGGCCCACTCCGGACCCGCCTGATCGTCGGCAGCGTCGCCAGCCTCCTGGTACGGCTGCTGATCACCTGGTCGCCGGAGAGCGCGATCGTCGCTTGGGTCGTCATGGCCATCGTGCCGGCCGCCATCGCGCTGGCGCTCTGGTGGCGCGGCGCCGCGCTGGCGGAGGCCGACCTGACTGCGGGCCAGGTGCGCGACGAGTTCCTGCTGCTGGGCGGCGGCCTGTTGGTGCTGCTGAGCCTGCTGCGTATGCTCCTGAGCCTCACCGGCCCGCCCCTGCTGCTGGCGTTGATCCTGTTCGTCGGCAGTGGCCTCCTGGCCGTCGGCATGGCCCGCCAGGACGCCGCCGGCTCGCTGGCGACCCGCTCGGCGCGGCTGCTCGATGTCGCCGCCGTGGCCGCTCTGCTCGCCGCGGGCATCGTGGTCGTCGGCATCCTCCAGCCCGGGCTCGTGGCCGCCCTGTGGGGCGGCGTCGGCCTGCTGCTGGGCGCGCTCGGCAACCTGCTGCTCCTGCTGCTCGGGCCGCTGCTCAACCTGTTCGCCGGCCTGGGCCCCATGGCGGCGCCGATGCCCATGGCCCCGCTCGCCCCTGGCCTCAGCCCGGTGCGTGACGTGCCCCCGAGCCAGCCCATGCCCGTCTGGCTCGCCTGGCTCCTGCTCGTCGTGGGCGCCATGATCGTGCTCGCACTGGCCGCCATCCTCATGGGGGTGCTTCTGGCGCTGCTGTCGCCCCTGTGGCGGCGGGCGCTGCGCTCCTCCGGCCCCGAGGGGCTGGTCGAAACGGAAGGTGGTGCCGGGGAAGATGCGCACGCGCTCCTGGCCGGACTGCGCCGCTGGCTCGGTCGCTTCGCCCGTGGCACGGCGCGCACGCTCGGCGTTGGCGGGGGCCGGGAGCGGGTCGCCGACGCCCGCGCGGCCTACCGCGCGCTGCTCCGCTGGGCGCGCCAGGAGGGCCTCGACCGCGGCTCGGCCGAGACGACGCACCAGTTCCGGCGCCGCCTGGACGAGCGCTTGCCCAGCGGCGCCGACGCCTACCGGGACATCACCGAGGGCTACGACGAGGAGCGCTACGGTGAGCGAGCCGTGCCGCGCGCCCGCCTGGCCCTGCTGGAGGAGCACCTGGCTCGCCTGAAGCAGCTCCGGACTACCGAGCCCGGGGCGGCGCCCGGCGAGCGGTGAAACGAGCTGTCAGCTATCAGCAAACGAGCTTTCAGCCGTCAGCGATCAGCTGTCAGCACCTAGTCAAGGGGAGTGGCCCGCTGCGCCTGGAGCCGACACTGCCGTCTGCTTCTCTAGCTGACAGCTGACGGCTGACGGCTGACAGCTTCGTCCCCCGCCAGGTCCGCCAGCTGCGGCATGACCTTCCCGGCGAGCAGCTCCATCGAGCGGCGCCACCGCGGCCCGCTCGCGCCTTCCCAGTCGTAGCACAGGGTCAGCAGCCCGCCGAAGCCGCCGACCGCCTCGTACAGCCCGCGCAGCCGCCGAGCCACCGTGTCCGGGCTGCCGACAATGGCGCGCGCGTCGAGAATGTGCTCCACCGTGATCGCGTCGTCCGACATGGTCGGGTCGTCCTTCCAGACGCCGGTCAGGCCGCCCGACCGAACGAGCGGAAAGAAGTACTCCTGGTACGCCTGCGCCCAGGACCCTTCGAGTATCTCGCGCCGCGCCTGCTCGTCCGTGTCGGCGACGTACACGTCGCGGGCTACCCGCCACTCGGAGCGCCGGGGCTGGTGGCCGTGGCTGGTCGCCTCCTCCTGGTAGGCGGCCCAATGGCCGCGCAGGTCCGCCTCGTTGACGAAGTGGATGCTCATCGGGATCCAGCCGTGCTCGCCCGCCCACCGCAGCGTGCTGCTGCTCTTGCTGAAGCCCGCGACAGCGATCGGCGGGTGCGGCTTGGTGAACGGCTTCATGTGGTAGCCAATGCCACGCCAGGCCTCGCGGCGAGGGATGGTGAAGTTGAACTGTGGGTACGCCTCGCTTCTCCAGGAGAAGCCCTCGCCATCGTCCGCCCAGATCTTCAAGACGGCGTCGATGTTCTCGTGGGTGACGCGGCGGTGCGGCCCGTCCTGCGGGATCTCGAACAGGACGGCGTCGCCCGGGAAGGCGCCCACGCCAACGCCCCACAGAAAGCGCCCCTCGCCCATGACGTCGAGCTGGGCGATCCGGTGGGCGAGCTGCGCCGGGTTGTGGTTCGGGATGCAGCTGACCCCTATGCCGAGCTTGATGGACCGCGTCTTCAGGAACGCCTGGGCGAGGAGCAGGTCGGGCGCCGGGATGTTCTCCCAGGCGCTCGTGTAGTGCTCGCCCAACCAGGCCTCGTGGTAGCCCAGCCCGTCGGCGAGGGTGAGCAGCTCGAGGTCCTCCTTGAGCGTGTCCCCGTGGTCCCGGTGGGGCGGATGGCAGGGCATAGAGAACAGGCCGACTTTCATCCGTGCACTCCTTCTGGCCGCTTGAGCTTACGGCACGGCCTCTAGCATCCGAATGAGCTCGTGATCATCCCGGCCGACCGGCCCGAGCTCGATCTCGGTGATCGGGACGTGATCGACAACCTTGGCGCCGATAGTGGGCGCCGCGAGCCGCCGGCGGACAGGTGGCATCAGCTCGTCACGGCGGCGGACCCGCCCACCGACTGGTCCCGGACGTAGCCCGCCACGGCGGCGTGGGTAGCCCACCAGACGTCGCCATGGCCGGCGATGTACTCGACCAGCTCGGCCAGGATAGCGATCCGCGAGCGGTGGCCGACGATGTGCGGATGCATGGTGAGCTGGAACAGGCCTCCCTCGGCTCGGGCGCGGTCGAACTCGTCGCGCCAGATGGTCAGCACACCCCGTGGCGGCGTGTACGGGCGCAGCGCCAGGTAGCGCTCCATCGGGAAGTAGACGGCGTCGTCCCGGATCCACTCGACCGGGATCTCGACCACGCCCGTCGGCCGGCCGTTGGCCAGCAGCTCGTACGGCTCGTCGTCGGCCATCAGGGACGAGTCGTACAGCAGCCCGAGCTCGCGAATGATCCCCAGGGTGCTGTCGCTGAAGTCCCACGACGGCGTGCGCACGCCGACCGGCCGCATCCCGGCCACCCGCTCGAGCGTGTCGGCGGCCCGAAGCGCCAGCTCGCGCTCGTCCTCCGGCCGCAGCAGGGTGATGCGCTCGTGGATCCAGCCGTGGATGCCCAGCTCATGGCCAGCCTCGACGTAGCCACGCGCCTCCTCCGGGTGCAGCAGGGCGGACACGGCCGGCATGAAGAAGGTCGCACGGACGTTGTGCTGCTGGAGCAGACCCATGATGCGCCGGGCGCCGACGCGGGCGCCGTACTCGCCCTGGCTCAGCTTGCCGGGGCTGGTCTCCCCGTCTCGCAGCGTGATCGTCTCATGGTCGGCGTCGAATGACAGCGCGACGGCCACCCGAGCTCCACCCGGCCAGGTGTCGGGTACCAGCGAGCGTCCGGCGCGCACGCGCTCCACGTGGCTGCGCCAGGTCGCCTCGTCCCACTGCCACGGTTCGAGCGGCGCCTCTCCCATACCCCGACCTCCGTTCCGTTCCGGTGTCCAGGGCCGATGGTGCCATACCCGGCGGGGACACACCTGGAGCACCGCCAGACCGCATCGCGGCTGCTGGTCCGGTGTGCTGGACAACGCTATTGCTGAGTCCGTGAGTCCGGCTCAGCTAGCCACCGGCTGGACAGCGCCGCGCCCAGACCACCGAGCATGGCGACCGCCAGGAGAGGCCCATAGCCACCCGCGTTGAGCAGCAAGCCGCCCGCGACGGGCATCAGCAGCGACGGCGCGTTCGCCGTATAGGCCAGGCCTACGAAAACCCGCCGATCGCGCGCTGGCACCAGGTCGAGGATGTACTGCGAGAAGCCCGAGACGCTGCCGCCATTGGCCGCGCCTGCCAGGCCGAAGACGACGAGCAGCACGGCGCCCCCGCCAAACCGCTCGCCGAGCAGAGCGAACAAGGGGACAAAGATGAGCAGGCCCCCCAGACAGGCTGACCACCAGCCGCGCGCCGTGGCGCTGCGCCACACGCGCCGACAGCAGGCCGCCCAGGAGTTGAATGACGCCGAACAGGGGGCCGCGCAGGCGCGAGTGGACGGCATCGCCGACCAGGTCCAGCCAGGCCAACGTCGCGGCGCCGTCGGTAAACGCAAAAATGCCGTACGCCGCCAGGACAAGCGCCAGGACAGCGTCGCCCCTCATCTGTCCGGCCAGCAGGGCTGCCGGTAGAGACAGAAGGAGCGCGGCGCGGCCGAACACCGCCTGCCCCACGAGAAAACCTTTGACGTGTTGGAAGTTGCGGATGCCCAGCGCCGTCGGCAGCTGGGGCAGGTACAGGCCGGCGAGTCGGAGGGCCGCGGGCGCACCGATGAGCAGCGGCGACGTGGTGAACTGCGCGACGAAGACGGTGAGGACGACGTTCGGATCGAAGCACACAGTGCCGATACTGAACAGCCCGGCATCCCCGACGAGCAGCCAGAAGTTACGGTCGGCCCGTGCCTCGGGAGCGGAGCTCATGCCAGCAAGCCCGACGCGCGTCTACCTCTGGTGATGGCCGACCCGTTGGCTTGTCGCGGCGCCCGGAAAGCGAATCGGGAGGCCGGGATGGGCAACACCCGCCCCAGTATCTATCCCGACGAGGCTATGCGCTCCCCGGCATCGCTCGTCTTCCCGCCCGGCGCCAGGGCCGTCGCCGGACGCGGCCCTTGGCTGGCCGGCGGCCCGGTGCGGCTGCGCTTGAGCTCCCAGAAGCCGGCGGTCGTCGCGAGCGCCACCACCGCGTCGAACACGCGCAGCGCCGCGTCGCCCGACGGGACGGGGTCGAGCACCGGCCCGAAGAAGGCGGCGTGGCCGTCGATGCTGATGATGGGCGTGCCGACGTCCTCGCCAGCCAGCCACAGGCCCCGCTCCATCGAGGCACGGATGGCGCCGTCGAGCGTTTCGTCATCGGCGGCGTCGGCCAGCGACGCGTCGTACCCCAGCGCCTGAAGCACCCGCCGCAGGTTCACGTCGGCCGGAGCCACGCCGTCGTGGTGGATCTGCGCGCCCAGCTCGGTGTAGAACCGCCCCACGGCCTCATTGCCCGCGCCCTGCGCGGCCCGCAAGCGCTCGGCGACGCGGAGCATCCGATGCGTCGCCAGCACCATCCCGCGGTACCGCGCGGCGACTTTGTCGGGGCCGCCGTTCTTCAGCAGCAAGCTGATGCTGTTCCAGTGGATGTGGACGTTGCGGTGTGGCGCCACGTCGAGGAGCCAGCGGGACGTACGCCAGCACCACGGACAACCGGGGTCGAACCAGAAGCCAACCTGCATGGCCACATGATGGCCCACCCGCCCCATCCCCCGCGGACTTCGGGTAACGCCGGACCACCGTAAACAGGCGGGAAGCGCGGTTCAGTGGGGACCGAGGAAGCGCTCACCGTTGAAGTGGATCAGGTGATCGGGCGACTCGGCTACCCACACCTCGGTCTCCCAGGCGATCTCACTCAGGTATTTCACCATGGCCGCGCGAGACAAAAACGCGGTCACGTACACGAGGCCGACCTTGGAACCAGAGAACAGCTGTCGCAGCTCCTGGACGCGCTTTGGGTCGACGGGTCCGTGGCTGATCACGGCTTCGATCCGCAGCAGCCAATTGTGGCCGCGGTCGAAGACGATGAGATCGGGGATCTTGCCGTGCGATTCGATCACCACACCCAGCTCGGCGCGGCCTTCGCGGTCGTAGTGGGCGAACTTGTCGCCGGTGTCGCCCACGTAGAGCGGCTCGCCGCCGTGGGCGAAGCGCGGCAGGAACTCGTGCACAATCTGCTCAACCAGCACATTCTGGCCGCCAGGGGTCAGATTGAGCGTCGTGCCGTTCGGGAGCCTCACCGGGATGCGCCGCATCTGCCGCTCCTGGGCGTACTGCTGCGTGAGGGTCTCGCGAGAAGCGAGGTAGGTCTCGAGGCTGGTGTCCCATTCCGGCGTCCCGTAGGTACGTAGGAACTCGAGCGCGCTCTGGTCGATCTGGTATACGAAGTCGGGACTGTTGATGGCCCGGTCGGGCCTATCGGGTTCGCGATAATCAAGCCACCCTGGTGGAACTGGTGCACTGTGAAGCGACGGACGGTCTCGCGCGAGTTGGGCGCATAGGCCTTGCCGTAGTGCTGGGCAAAGAAGTCCATCATTGGCGTGATACCGATCAGCGGGTCGCTGGCCTCGGACCAGGGCGTCTCGGGCTTCACGTCGACCAGCGACAGCAGGCTGAGCGCCGACCGCTCGTTTCTCTGGGCCTTGGGAAATCCCAGCGCGGCAATCACGTCAAGGGCCTCGTCAATGCGCCGCTTCGCCAGTACCGGGTTAATGTTTCCGAGCCCGCTCTCTGCCATACCGAATAGCTCCTGATCTATGAGCTCGTCCAGCGCGTGCTGGTCTAGAACGCCACCCGAGGCGGCCAAGGCCTCGCCGACGCGCCCACCGAGTTGGTCGAGCGCCGCGCGATCCGGGTAGCGCAGGCTGCGCAGGTCTCCCGCGTTGACCTGAGTGTGACCGTTGAATTGACGGAAGAACTCGTCGACCAGCGTCGAGTTCAGGAAAGCAGCCAGGCCGTCGGCCACCGTGGACGGCAGCCCTGACCCCTCCTGGTGGTAGTAGTTCAAATGGTTCTCGAAGCCGACGGGGCCGCACCAGCCGACGTGCTCGGGGTCGTAGATGGCGGCCACAACCCGCCGCCGTTCCTCCTTGGCGCTGAATCGCTTGGTCAGGACGTAGACTCCACCCGGCACGGTCTGCGGGCCGGTGTAGCCGTCGATCGCCAGCGCGTTAGGTTTGCGCCCAGCGGGCTTGGGCCAGGACATCCCCCAACCTTTGAAGTGGCCTGGATAGATCAGTGGCACCGTCGGCATGATGCCGGGAGCGGGGGACTCCTTCATCTCGTCACGCAGGTAGTCGGTCGCCCGAAAATCGACGACGCGGCCGGTCGAGACTGTGATGCCGAGGTCCTCGAGGCTGTGCGTGAAGCGCGCCATGCGCTCGGCGATCCATTGGCCCATCTCATCCGCGACGAGGTGGATGACGCGGGCAGGATCATGAGGGCGCACGAGGCTCGTGATTGGCACGTCGTGCTGCGCCAGAGCGTCGTCGAGGGGGTCCGCACTGGCCGAGACGGCGATGATCTCAGGCTGGGCCGCGCCCTTCACTGCGCGGAACACCACGTTCTCCTGGAGCACACCGTCGTCCCGGAAGGCCGAGGTGCGGCTCTCGAACACGTGGAAGTGCGTGACAGCCAGTTCGCTCAGCAGCCATTCCCGGAACGGCCGGAAGTACGAGCCATTGCAGAAGCTGCGCGGGGTGATTGCGACAAGCTCACCGCCCGGTGCCAGGAGCTTACTGGCCACGGTCACGAAAGCCGTGTATAGGTTGCTCGTCTCCATGCCGATGCGGCGCAGCAGCTGGCGCGTGTTCGAGCCAGCGTTGATCTTCTTGTAGGGCGGGTTGAGGATTGCCCCGTCGATCTCGATCTTCGGGCCGGCCGCGGTGTACCCGGCCCTGTCCCTGATGAGCATCGAGACGCCGTCGCGAACGAAGTCGTCGCTGTGGATAGTCGAGCCGAACGTCACGCCGGCGGCCGCGCAAGCGGCCTCGCACAGAGTGAAAGTTTCGCGCAGGTACTCGGTCAAGTGCGGGTCGAGCTCGAACGCTGTGACCTCGATACGCTCGGGCCGCGCCGGTCGGCTGCATAGCTCAGCGACCAGAGCAGCCGACAGCGAGCCGACCCCCGCGCCGGGGTCGAGGAAGCGGAAGACAGGCCCCGGCGCCGCGAACAGGCGAGCCAGAAGACAGGCGACGGAGCTGGGGGTGAGAAACTGCCCGAGCTCAGCCTGGCGCCTCGGATCGAGGCAGCGGGTCGCGTCAAGTCGCAGCAGATCGACGCGCTCGCATAGGGCCGCGGGCGAGATCCCACTCGCTCTCGTGGACACCTTGGGCAGTTCGATCATCACCCGCCGACACTGTATCGAACCGGTACGTACAGACTTACCGGCTTGGCCGCGGCCACCGATCAACGACGTAAAACCACTCATGGGACACCTCCTCGCACTCGTGCTAGGACCCAGCCGAAGGCGTCAGTGACCTCGAGCAAAAGACCAGAGCCCGCGGGATGCCGACAAGACGCAGGGCGCCACTATGCTCGGGGGGCACGGACCAACGCGTCGCTTTCGCGCGCGCCTCAACTCAAAACTCAAAAAGGTCGCGATTCATGGTTTGGCGGCGTGCTCGGCCGGCGGACGTCGAAGGATGTCCGCTGGCCGAGTCGCTGTCTACTATCTACTCATCTACAGGTGCGAGGCCGCCAGCAGCCTCTGGAGCAGGTCGATGCGGAGCTCGGCCCGCGGGTGGCTGCTCAGCAGCGTCGCGACTGGGCCGCTCGGGCCGGGCTGCTCCAGCGACTGGATCAGCGTCAGCGCCTCGAGCAGTGGATCGCCCAGGCCGGCCGCTATCGTGGCGCGGTCGGCGGCCGCCTCCCGCCGGCGGTCTTCCCACGCCACCAGGGCGCGGAGGCCCGGCGCCAGAGCCCACGCCAGGAGCGTGCCAATCCCGATAGCGACCGGAGCGCCGGCGTGGGTCGCGGCGCCCTGGGCCAGACAGTACAGCCCGATCAGGAACACGAGCGGGACGGTTATCAGCCGCCCCACCCACGTCGCGAAGCCGACCGGCCACAGGAGCGCCGGCACGATGAGCGCCGCTCCCACCAGAGACGCCAGCAGCCGCCCCAAGCGCGCCACCAGGCCGGTGCCAGCTGCCAGCGCCAGGATCGGCAGGACACCTAGCCAGACGAGAGCCCGCCCCAGCGGGTCGAGCGACCGTACATGGGCCAGCTCGTGGACGAGCACGCCGGCCAGCTGGCGGTCGTCGAGCGCCTCCAGCGTGCCGGTCGAGACAACGATCGTACGGATCCCGGCCATGGCGTCGATGGCGGCGTCCTCCCTCATCAGGAAGACGGGTGCCTGAGCGCCGGCCGCGAGACCGACGGCTGTTGCCAGGCGAGCGCCTTCCCTCGTGCTGGGGCGGCGGGCGCCCCAGAACCGGTGGAGCGACGGCTCGACCAGAAGCCAGACCGCCAACACGGGGAGGCCCGCGGCGCACCAGAGGAGCATGGGCAGCCAGACAGGGGTGGCGGCCAGCGCGGACCAGGCCAGGATAGTGGCCGCGGTCACCAGGAGCGAGACACGGTAGCTGCGCACGGCAGCCAATAGGAGCGACAGCAGCATGCAAGGGTCCTTTCTCGCGTTCGTGAGAGGCGAACGACGCTCCGCGAGGGGGCGTCAGAGAGGGAGCGGCGTGACGTCGACGACGGCCAGCCGCTGCTCGCCGTGGCGCACGCACACGACCGCCTGCCCGATGGCGAGGCGCTGGAGCTCGTCGGGCGGCGTCAGGTAGGCCAACCCACCCCGCAGCGTGCGGCTGTGGGTCCGCCGACCGGGCGAGCTGCCGACGATCTGCTGGCTCACCTCGACCGCCGTCCGCGTGCCGAGCGTCCGGGCCAGCAGCTCGGCCTCCTCGGCCGAGCCGACCTGGTGCACCACCAGCACCCCCGAGCCCAGCAGGGCGTTGCGCAGCGCCGGCAGCCGCGGCAAGTACTGCGACGAGACGACCAGCGACAGCCGGGCCTCGCGCGACTGAAGTAGAAGATCGACCAGCTGTCCCGCCTCGCGGAGCGTGGCGAACTCGTCAACGACGATCAGCGCCGGGCTCGTCGTGGCGGCCGCGAGAAGCGTGTGGGTCACCTGCTTCAGCTCCTGGACGAACACGCGCCCCACCAGCGCCACGTCCTCGGAGGCGCCGGTCGCCGGCAGCCCGAGGTAGGTGACGCCCCGCGTGGTGAGCGCCTGCCCCAGGTCGAGCGTCCGGGCCGAGGGTAGGAGCCAGGGGCCGAAGGCGCCGTTGTGGAGGGCCCCGAGCCGACCCACCAGGCCGGCCAGCGCCTTCTTGTGCAGCGGGTCGTCGAGCATCCCGAGCAGCTCGCTTCTCAGCGCGTCGTCGGGCACCCGTCTGGCTAGCCCGACGAGACGCGGCCGGTCGAGGTGGCTCCGGACTGCGTCGAGGTCGCACGGCTGGCCAGCCGACCGCAGCGCCCGCAGCACCAGGGGTAGGACGGCCTGTGAGATCTGGCGGTACACCTCGGCGTCAGGGCCGTGGTCGAAGGCCCCGATCAGCCGATTGGCAATGGCGGCCGGCTCACCGGAGCAGACGTCGTACGTCCAGCTGTCCTCGTCGCCCGGGAGCCAGACCCGCGCCGGCACCTCGTGGCGCAAGGCCAGCGACCGCGCTGTGCGCGCCAGGCCACCGCCCTTGGGGCATCTCGCAGCGCTTCTACGGCACGGGCGACGAGTACCGCCGCCTGATCGACGCCAACGTCGGCCGGCAGATGGCCGATGGGCGCCGCTTCTCGCGCCAGGCCGTCATCCGTCCGGGCTGGGTGCTCAGCGTGCCGCTTCCCGAAGACCCGTCCGACTCTCCAAAGGGGCAGCGTTGGTACACCGTCGAGAGGGGCGACACGCTGCGGAGCATCGCCGCGCGCCTGCTCGGCGACGAGGCGGAGTGGACGGTCCTCTACGACGCGAATCGGGGCATCGCCCGCGCCCTGGATGGGCGAACCCTCGCTGCACCGAACTTGATCTGGCCAGGTATGCGGTTGGCGGTTCCGGCCGATCCATCCGAACCACCTTCTGCGGACACGGATGGGGTGGACCCGCCCGTCGCGGCCAGCGCCGCCGAACTGCCGCCAGCCCAGCTCGAACCGGTGGCTCAGCCGACCCCGCCCACCGCGCCAGCGCCCGCCGTCGCCGACGCGGGCCCCCAGGCCGAGGCCGTTGCCGCCGCCGCCGCGAGCGATGCGGATCGCCAGGCGCGGCCCGGGCCGGCCGGCGACACGGTCGCCCGGGACGTTGCTGCCGACCCGGCACCGGCACTGGCGCCGGCTGTAGCATCGGCAGGCGCGGCGGAGGCCGCCGACGTGCCCGACGCGACGCCAGTGGGTGAGCCTCTCGCCTCACCGGCAGCCAGGGACATCCCCCTCCCGGCCGCGGCTCTTGGCGGCCTGGGGCTCGCTCTCCTGGGGGCGGGCGGCGCGGTCTGGGGCAGGCAGCGCTTGCGGCGGCCACGGCGCGTGAAGACCGAGCCGGAGAGCGACGTCGTGGTCGAAGAGGGGTACGCCACCGCGGAGCTGGCTCACGAGCTGGCCCACCGTCTCCAGGGTGACGAGGCCGACCCGGTCCAGGTGGTCGTTGCCCAGCTGGCCCGCTTCCTCGCCGAGCACCATCTGGAGACGGCCTCGGTCGTCGCCGCTCGCCACGGCCGCTCGGCTACGACCCTGACGCTAGCGGCCCCGATCGCCGACCAGGCGCGCCTGCTCGAGATGGGCGCTGCCTTCGGCCAGCGGATCGGCGTCGGCGCGGAGACGTGGGTCTCGCCCGACCACGACGTGCTGCTGCGTCTCAGCGGGCTGCGGCGGGCCAGGCTGCTGGCGCCGGCGGGCGACGGCGTCGCCTCGACCCCCTGGTTGCTGCCGATCGGCGTTCTCTACAGCCGCCAGATCCTGTACGTGGACTGGCACGCCCTCGGCCATGTGCTCGTGGCTGGCGTGCAGGGACAGGGCGCCGATACCGTGCTCACCAGCCTGTTGGCGATCCTGACCGCGCGCCGACAGCCCAGAGAGCTCCGGCTGCTGACCATCGCTGCGCCGCGCAGCCTGCCGGCGCCGATCGCCGCCTTACCGCATCAGAATCACAATCAAAATCAGAGCGCGGCATCCCGCCCGGTGGTAGACCCCGCCCGCAAGGCAGCTGTCACCGCCGCGCTCGAGGAGGTTCGCGCCGAGCTCGAGACGAGAATCGGGCGGGCGGAGCGCGGCGAGCCACGCCGCGGCTCGGACATCGTCGTGGTCCTCGGTGAGCTCGCCGCCCTGGACGACCAGGTGGCTAGCCTCGATCTGATCAGCACGCACGGGCCGGCGCACGGCGTGCGCCTCCTGGCAGCCACCAGCGACCCCGACGGGCTCCAGAGCCCGCTCCTGCCCCACCTGACGACGCGGCTCGTGCTGCAGACCGCCGACGAGGACGCCAGCATGGCGCTGCTCGGCCTCAACGACGCGGCCTTCCTCGGCGGCGGCGGGCGGCTCTTGCTGCGCATCGACTCCCGCGAGCCGATCGAGCTGTACGGCTACCGCGTCGCCAGCGACCACCTGGAGCGGCTCGTCCGGTTGATGGGCGACGCCTACAGCGAGGACGAGCGTCGTCCATCACCAGACCTACCACACCCGCCTATCACACCCGCGACGACGGCGCCATCAGCCGAGCCGTCAGAGCCAGAGCCAGCGCCAGAGCCAGTGTCAGAGTGGGCCATCCCCCGTCCGGCCTCACCGCCGACGGCGGGACGGTGGCTGGAGCCCGCGCCCGCCGCTGACGTGCCGGCTACAAGCAGCCGGAGCAATGCTCAGCCCGCGGATGGCGACGAGCCGGTGGTGCCCAGCGCGGACGACACGCCCGACCAGGGTCTGGCTCTGTACCGCCCGCGACCGACCGGCGCCTCGGACGCCGCCACCCCACTCGCGCCCTCCTCCAATGGCCATGTCTACGAGACCGAGGCCAGGCCAGAGAGCGCCCTGCTGGCTCCCGAAGAGGCAGAAGCAAGCGAACCTCCGGACGAGCCGGACGAGATCCGCGACACCGCGCTCGAGACCGCCCGCTCCTCGTCCGTGGTGCCGAGCCCGGCTGCCGCTGCCGAGCCGCCGACGACCGAGGCCGTCACGGCCAGTACCGAGCCACCCCTCAGCGTCGTCTGTTTTGGCGGCCCAAGCGTCCGTTACCGCGGTCGCCAGGTCTGGCCCGCGCCCGGCTCCGGCGACGCCAAACCCTGGGAGGTTCTTGTCTTCGTCGCCTGCCAGCCACCCGAAGGAGCAACCCGCGAGGCGCTGGCGCACGCGCTCTGGCCGGACGACACCCGCGCCACCGACCCCGGCCACCGCTTGCGCCAGCTCCGGTACCGTCTGCGCAACGCCCTGGACAAGCTCGCCCCCGGCATCACGGGCGACGTCGTGCGAGCCGACGCCAGTGGCATCTATCGCCTCGACCCGACCATCGTCCAGAGCGACGCGCAGCGCTTCCTCGGGCTGTACAAGACGGGCCGGACGAGCTGTGGCGCCGAGGCAATCGCCGCCTACGAGGAGGCGCGCATTCTCTACACGGGTGATCTGCTCGACGGTCCGGACGCTCGCCGCTACGCGTGGGTAGACGACCGCGACGACTCGGGAGTCATGCTCCAGGAGCACTTTCGCCGCGTCCACCACCAGCTGACGTTCAACCTGGCCGACCTGTACGCGTCAGCTGGCCAGACGGACGGGGCCATCGCGCTCTACCGCGAGCTCGCCCAGGCGGACCCCGGCGACGAGTCGATCTGGCGGGCGCTGTTTCGCCTTCACCACCGTCGTCGCGACCGCCCAGCGCTGCTGCGCGAGGAGCGGCGCATGCGCCAGGCGCTCCGCGAGAGCGACCCGGACGACGCCGCAGACCTCGGGCTCGACCCCGACGTCGACCCCGAGGTGTACGAGCCGAGCGCCGAGACGGCGTTCGAGTTCGACCGCCTGCTGGCCGATCTCGGCCGTCGCGGGTCGGCCGCGGTGGAGCGGAGGGCGGCGGCCAGCAACGGGGTCGTCGGCAGCGCCAGGGACCACGGCTGACCTGCCGACCTCGGGCTCGCCCGGGGTCGCGCTGCTCGGGACTGGTAGCCTGGATGCTGGGCGGAGTAGAAAGAGACGAACCCGCGGGCCGCGGCCCGACAATCCACAATCCACCACGCCGGAGGGACTCCCCAGATGGCCGTCCAGACCGCTGATTCCCCTACAGCCGCCGCGGCGCCAGACCTCGACAACGCTCAACTGCGCGAGGCGCTGCGCCTGATGCTCACCATTCGCCACTTCGAAGAGCACGCGCTGGCGCTGTACCGCGCCGGCGAGATGCGCGGCACGACGCACCCCTACATCGGCATGGAGGCCGTCGGGGTGGGCGTCATGATGGCTCTGCGCCCCGACGACTACGTGACCAGCACGCACCGCGGCCACGGGCACACCATCGCCAAGGGCGGCGACCCACGCCGCATGATGGCCGAGCTTCTCGGTCGGGCGACGGGCTACTCGGGCGGCAAGGGCGGCAGCATGCACATCGCCGACATGGACAAGCACATGCTGGGCGCCAACGGGATCGTCGGCGGCGGCATGGGGCTGGCGACGGGCGCGGCGCTGACGGCGAAGCTGCAGAAGACCGGCTCCGTGGCCATCTGCTTCTTCGGCGACGGGGCCCTCAACCAGGGCATCCTCCATGAGGCCACGAACCTGGCAGCGATCTGGAAGCTGCCGGTCCTGTTCGTGTGCGAGAACAACCAGTACGCCATGTCGGCACGGTCGGACTGGAGCGTGGCGGGCGGCAACCCGTCGAGCCGCGCCGTCGGCTACGGCATCCCCGGGGTCAACGTCGACGGTATGGACCTCCTCGCGGTGCACGGCCAGGCGAGCGCCCTGATCGACCGCGCCCGCCAGGGCGACGGGCCCGCGTACCTCATCTGCAACACCTACCGGTTCCACGGCCACCACGCCGGCGACCCCCTCAACTATCGCGAGAAGGACGAGGTCGAGCGGTGGCGGCTTCAGGACCCGATCGATCGGGTCAAGCAGATCGCCCAGGAGCGCGGCGCCATGACCGCCGCGGAGGTGGCCGAGCTCGACGCGCGCATCGAGGCGGAGATCGACGAAGCTGTCGAGTTCGCCAAGGCCAGCCCCGAGCCCGCCGCGGACCAGCTCATGACCGACATCTACGCTTGAGCGCACGACCCTCGCTCCCGCGGCTTCGACAGGCGGACAGGCGGACAGGCAGATAGGCAGACGGCCCCACGTTTTCGGGCGTAGGGCGGAGCGGAGACCACCATGGCAGTAGCGACACCAACAGCACCAGCACCCAGCTCCACCGCGGCCGGCGGCGAGGAGCGGGTCCTGACCTATGCCGAAGCGCTCAACGAGGCGCTGCGCGAAGAGATGCAGCGCGACCCCACCGTCTTCGTGATGGGCGAGGACGTGGCCGGCTGGGGTGGCGGCGGCGTGTTCGGCGTCACCAAAGGGCTGGCCGACGAGTTCGGCGCCGAGCGCATCCGCGATACGCCCATCTCCGAGGAGGCGATCGCGGCGGTGGCTATCGGCGCCGCGGCCACGGGCAGCCGACCCGTCGCCGAGATCATGTACGTCGACTTCATCGGTCTGGCGATGGAGCCCATCGTCAACCAGGCGGCCAAGCTGCGCTACATGTTCGGCGGCAAGGCCAAGGTGCCCATCGTCATCCGCGCCCAGGAGGGCGCCGGGCGCGGCAACGCCGCCCAGCACAGCCAGAGCCTCGAAGCCTGGTTCTGCCACATCCCCGGCCTCAAGGTGGTCACGCCCAGCACCCCCGCCGACGCCAAGGGCCTCCTCAAGAGCGCCATCCGCGACGACAACCCGGTCATCTTCCTCGAGCACAAGGTCCTGTACTTCACCAAGGGCCACGTGCCCGAGGGCGACTACACGGTTCCCCTCGGCAAGGCGGACGTCAAGCGCCAGGGCCAGCACGTCACAGTGGTCGGGATCCACACGATGGTCGGCAAGGCGCTCAGGGCCGCCGAGCAGCTGGCCGAGGAGGGCATCGAGCTCGAGGTGATCGACCCACGGACACTGGTGCCCTTGGACGAGGACACCATCATCGAGTCGGTAAAAAAGACCGGGCGGCTGATCGTCAGCCACGAGGCGTACAGCCGGTCCGGCTACGGCGCTGAGATCGTTGCCCGCATGGTCGAGTGCGCTTTCGACTACCTCGATGCGCCGCCCATCCGCGTCTGCGCCAAGAACGTGCCCATGCCGTACAACGCCATCCTCGAGACCGAGGCCCTGCCGCAGGTCGAGCACATCGTCGCGGCGGCGCGCTCCCTCGTCGGCAAGGAGGCATAACGTTGGCAACACCCGTCACGATGCCCATGCTTGGGCTGACCATGGAAGAGGGCACTGTCGCGACGTGGCTCAAGCGCGAGGGCGAGACGGTCGCCAAGGAGGAGCCCCTGCTCATGGTGGAGATGGACAAGGGGACCATGGAGGTGCCGGCGCCGGCGAGTGGGCGCCTGGCGCGCATCCTTGTCCAGCAGGGCCAGACCGTCCCCGTGAAGACCCTGATCGCCGAGATCGAGGCAGCCACTGGCGAGCCGGCGCCGCCGCCGGCGCCCACCGTGCCGCCCGACACCGGGGCGGCACCCACGCGCGAGCAGGTGGAGACGGCGTCCGTCGAGCGGACTGACGCGCCCTCTGCCTCTGCCTCGGCCCCCGCCCCCGCCCCCGCTTCAACTCCCGCGGCCGGCGCGCTGGCCGACGGGGCAAGCAACGGCGCCCGGCAGTTCGTCTCGCCACGCGCCCGAATGCGGGCGCGCGAGCTGGACGTGGACCTCGCCGGGCTTCGCGGGTCGGGCCCACACGGGCGCGTCGTCGAGGCCGACGTGCTGCAAGCCTCACAGGCGGCGGTCGCCGAGCCGCAGCGCGTCGCCATCACGCCGCTGGCCCGACGGCTGGCCCAGGAGCACGGCGTCTCGCTCGACGACGTCCACGGGACGGGCCCCGGTGGCCGGGTCACCCAGGACGACGTCCTGCGCGCGGCCGAACGAGGACCAAAGGCGCCAGTCTCGGCCCCGGCGCCAGTACCGGCAGTCGCCGCCACGAGCGACGGGGTCCAGCCGCTGACGCGGATACGCCGCATCACCGCCGAGCGCATGGCAGCCTCGGCCCGCAGCGTCGCGGGTGTCACCCTGCACCTCGACGTCGACCTCTCCGAGGCGGCCCGCTTCAGGCAGCAGCTCGCCCCCGAGTTCGCCCGCCTGGGGACCGCGAAGCTTCCCTGGGACGCGCTGATCGCCAAGGCGGCGGCGCTGGCGCTCACCGAGCACCCGGCTCTGAACGCTCAGTGGGTCGAAGGCGCGGGCATCCGCCGTAACACCGGGGTCAGCGTCGGTGTCGCCGTGGCTCTCGAGCCCGAGGGCCTGGTGGTGCCCGTGCTGCGGGACGCCGACACCCGCTCGCTGCGCGACCTGGCCTCTGACCTGCTCGGACTCGCCGACAAGGCCCGCGCCAGCCAACTCAGCCTCGACGAGATGCAGGGCGGCAGCTTCACCATCACCAACCTGGGCGCCTACGGCGTCGACGGCTTCACCCCGATCGTGAACCCACCGGAGGCAGCCATCCTCGGAGTAGGCCGCATCGGCGAGAAGCCGGCGGTCGTCGATGGCCGGGTCGAGGTGCGCACCATGTGCACGCTGTCGCTGACGTTCGACCACCGGATCGTCGACGGCGCCCCCGCCGCGGCGTTCCTGGCCCGCCTCGGGGAGCTGCTCGAACGGCCCTACACGCTGCTGGGTATCTGAGCTCTCTAAGCCTGTCTCCCGGCTGGACTGGGGGCTGAGTGGCGGACGCGCCGCTCGGCCCTCCGTCGGCCGGCCTGCCCACGGGCAAGCTGCCCCCCGCGCTTCTGAAGCAGCTCGTCCTCGGTCGTTTGGGGGCGCGGCGGCCGGAGACGCTGGTGCGCGCGGGCCTCGGCATCGACGCGGCCGCTGTCCGCTTCGGCGATTGGGCCTGCGTGCTCAAGACCGATCCCATCACCACGGCGGGGGCCGGGGCTGGCGGGCTGGCGGTCCACGTGGCGTGCAACGACCTGGCGGCGATGGGCGCGGAGCCGCTCGGCGTGCTGGCCACGCTCCTGTTCCCGGCCGGGGTTGCCACCGAGACGATCGAGCGCATGGTGGCGGAGATCGACGCGGCCGCCCGCGCCCTGAACGTCGAGGTGCTGGGGGGCCACACCGAAGTAGCCCCAGGCCTGACCGCGCCGCTGGTTGTCATGGCTTCCGTCGGGCGGGCCCGGCCGCACACGCTCGTCACAGCGGCCGGCGCCCGCCCTGGCGATGCCCTCGTCCTCACCAAGGCGGCGGCGCTCGAAGGCACCAGCATCCTGGCCCACGACTTCGCCGCCCGCCTGGCGCCACTGGTGCCGGCGGCGGCGCTGGCGGAGGCGCGCGCCTACCGCGCCGAGATCAGCGTCGTCCCGGAGGGGCTGCTCGCTGCCCGGCTTGGCGCAACCGCCATGCACGACCCCACCGAAGGTGGCGTGCTCGGTGCGCTGTGGGAGATGGCGGAGGCGTCGCACACCGGGTTCCGTGTCGAAGAGGCGCTGATCCGCGTCCGGCCACCCACCCGGGCGATCTGCGCGGCGCTCGGCGTCGACCCGCTGCGGCTCATCGCCAGCGGCGCCCTGTTGATCGCCTGCCCCGACGGGGCTGGGATGGCGCGGGCGTTGGCCGAGCGCGGCATCGAGGCGGCGGTGATCGGCGCGATGACAGCTGGCGAGCGCGCGCTGGTCCGAAGCGATGGCACGACGACGGCGGTGCCGACAGTAGACCGCGACGAGCTGTACCGCCTGCTCGCCGAGAGCGCGGGTGACGCGGGTGACGCGGGTGACGCGGGTGACGCGGGTGACGCGGGTTAAAGGTTAGAGGGGCCTCGCCGTCCGGGCGGCGAGCTCTTTGCTCTTTGGTAGGTGCTTCAAGGCTCGGGCTCGGGATGAGCCAGGCGGCCGAGCAGGGCGACCGCCTCGTCGAGGGGTACTGGCTGGAAGAACCGCGCGTCGCTGTGCTCAACTGTGGCGATCGCGCGCGGGGCCAGGTCGGCGCCGAGGCTGGTGACACGCAGGCGCTTGGCGCGGGTGTCGGCCGGGTCGACGTCGCGTTCGATCAGTCCTTTGCCTTCCAGGGCGCGTAGCACCTGGGAGGTCATCTTGACGTCGGTGCCGGCCTGCCGGGCCAGGGCCAGTTGGTTGGGGCGCTCGCCGTGGGCGTTGAGCCACCAGGTGCAGGCCAGGAGCACGAACTGGACGTGGGTGAGGCCGAGGGGGACCAGGGCCGCGGCGATGCGACGCTGCCAGCGCAGCGTGGCATGCCAGAGCAGAAATCCGGGGCTGTCGCCGGGGTTGAGGGGCGTCAGGCCTGTGCCAGCTCGACCAGCGAGGCCATGGTGTCGGGCCAGTCGGCGGTGATGGCCGGGCCGATCCGCGGGCCGATCTCGTCGGCAGCCCGGCCGGTGATCTCCAGCCGGTACACCACCCGGGTGCGGCGCTGATCAAGCCGGTCGAGTCGGTGAGTGGTACGCAGGAGCAGGTCGTCGATCTGGGCCTCGTCGACGAACTGCTCGTACTCGGCCAGGTCGGCGATGCGCAGTCGCACCGGGTCCTGCCCGGCCGGGGTCATCATGATCTCGGCGCCCGCCGCGAACGGGCCGCGCATCTCGATTTGTGCGATGTCGGCGTTCCAGGTGCCCCAGTTCTCGACATCGGCCCAGAGGCGCCAGATGGCCTCGGGCGCGGCGCTGGTCTCGATGCTGTGCTCGTACGTCCACACGGGCGACTCCCACTAAGACAAAAATAGTCTGTCCACAGTCTATCTGTGCGGAGGCTATTTGTCCAGTGGTGCCCACCTAGCCGGCGAAGCTGCCGGCGTGGGCGGTGAGCGGCTCGTGCAGGAGCGCGCCCGTCGTGAAGCGGGTGATGCTCAGGGGCGCGATGTCCAGTCCGGTCACGCGGCCGTCCACCACCAGATCGGCCATGGCGCGGCCGGCGGCGGGGCTGTGCTGGAAGCCGTGGCCGGAAAAACCGTTGGCGCAGTAGAAGCCGGCCACCTCGGGCACCGGCCCGAGGATCGCGTGGTCGTCCGGGCTGACGTCGTACAGGCCGGCCCACGCCTTGGCGCCGAAACGGGCGCGGGCCAGAGCCGGCATGCGGTGCGTGGCCTGGACGGCGATGCGTGGCAGCCCCGACCAGTCGACGTGGGTGTCGAAGCTGGAGTGGTTGTCCTTGGCGCCCGACATCAGCACGCCTGGGCCCTCGCGCCGGAAGTACCAGCCGACTGCCAGGTCGATCACCAGTGGGATCTCGGGGATCTCGTCGAACGCCTCGGACACGAACAGCTCGCGGCGGTACGGCTTCACGGGCACGTCCACCCCGACCATCCGACCGATCGCGCCGGCCCAGGCACCAGCGGCGTTGATGACCACGCACGTCTCGATGCGGCCGCCCGCCGTCTCGACGGCCTGCACCCGGTCGCCGCGAACGTCGATCGCGGTCACCTCCACCCCCTCACGGATACGGACCCCGGCCTCGCGGGCGCGGCTGGCGAACGCCTGCGTCGCCTCGTTGGGCCCGGCCAGGGCGTCGGTCGGCGAATAGGCGCCAGCGACCAGGTCGCCAGTGAACATGCCCGGCACGAGGCGGGCCATCTCGTCACCATCGACCACCCGCGACGGCACGCCCAGCCGATTCTGCAGGGCGACGTTGCGCTCGAACTGCGCCCGCTGCGCCTCGTCCTGGGCCAGGAACAGGTAGCCGATCTCGCGGTAGTCGACGGGGAGGCCAAGCCTGGCCTTGAAGTCCCGCCAGAAGGCGACCGACTCCAGCGAGAAGCGGATGTTGACCTCGGTCGAGAACTGGCTGCGGATGCCGCCAGCCGAGCGGCCGGTGCTGCCGGAGCCGAGCGTGTTCCGCTCGAGCAGCAGCGCGCCGCGACCAACGCCACGTTGGCCGAGGTGGTAGGCGATGCTGGCGCCGATTGCCCCGCCGCCAACGATCACTACATCGGCGGTCTCTACCATGCGCGCGCTCCAGCCCTGTCCTGGGTCGGTCGTGCGTCCCCGATGGCAGGCGGATACGTGGGCTGCCGCACCGCCCCGTGGACCCAGCGCACGAGCGAGATGGCGTCCCACACGGGTAGGCCGGTCGCCTGCTGGATGTGTGCCGCGTAGGGCGGCAGGTTGGTGCACTCCAGCACGAGCGCCGCCACCTCCGGGTGCGCGGCCGCCAACGCCTGGGCCGCTGCCACCACCTGCTCGGCGGCCGCCTCGACGTCGAGCGGCCCACGATTGTCCATGATCGGTCGGTACAGCGCCTCGGCGCTCTCCAGGCCGCCCACCACCACCCGGTCGAGGCAGGGCACGCCAACAGCGGCGAAGTGGGCGGCAGTCAGCGCGTGGCCGCTGATCGTCAGCACGCCGACTTTTCTGTCCGCGGGCAGGGCGGTCAGCAGGGTCGGGAGCTGCAGCAGACTCGACGTAAAGACCGGGACGTCGACGGCGGCCGCGAGGGCCGGCTGGTGCAGAGCCAGGAAGCCGCAGGAGGTGCAGATGGCGCGCACCCCGTCCCCCTGGAGCGCGCGCGCCGCCTCGCGGAATGCCTCGACCAGGCCTGCCGCGGCGCCCTCGACGACCCGGCTGGGCGTGGCCTCGCGGACGACGCGGTACACGACCGGGAAGTCGAAGGTTTCCGCGTGGGCAATGTCGCCGGGCGGCCGCGGGAAGCGGGCGTCGAGCAGTAGGATGCCCACCGGCGCGGCGTAGAACGGGAAGCCCCCCTGGAGCACAACCACGCACCGATTCTACCCACCGTTGACCTGCCATCCAGACCCCTGCCATAGTGGACCGATTACTCTGGGCGAGACCCCGCGACGGGGAGGTGCTGGTTGTTAGTAGTCGTGGACCGGATGGCTACGAGCGCGTGGGCTCGAACGCGGCGGTGGGCGCGCGGCCTGCTCGGCTGCCTGCTGGCCAGCGGACTGCTGGCCTGCGCGACGGCGGCGCCTGGCGCCCCGGCGGGCACGCCCGCGGCTGCCCCGACCGCGGCACCGGCCGCCAAACCCTCGGCGGCTAGCCCGCCAGCTAGCCCGGCGGCCAGCCCGAGCGCAGCCAGCGCCGCCGCCGCCCCGCCCTCTGGCGCCCCCACCAAGATCGGCGTCGTCACCCCCCTCTCCCCGCCCGGCGACGCCGCCGCCGGCCAGCTCATCACCCGTGGCGCCCAGCTCGGCGCCGACTACGTCGACCAGCGCCAGGGCGGCCTCATCGCCCCCGACTGCCCACTGCCTGGCCCGCTCCAGATCGTGCAGGCCGACGACAGCGGCACTCCCGAGAAGGGCGTCACCGCCTTCCGCAAGGTCGTCCAGGACGACGGCGTCGTCGGCGTGGCCGGCCAGTTCCACAGCTCCGTCACCCTGGCGATGGCCCCCATCGCCGACCAGCTCAAGGTCCCGCTCTTCTCGACCCAATCCTCCGACGTCAAGATCACCGCCGATCACCACCCGTTCGTCTTTCAGACGCACACCATCACCTCGGATCGCGCCACCGCCGTGGCCGACTTCATCAAGACCAACGGCTTCAAGAAAGTCGCTATCGTCGCCGAGAGCACCGACTACGGCACCGGCAACATCGACTCCCTCAAGGGCGCGCTGCAGATCGTCCCCGGGGTCCAGACTGGCGATTGGACCTTCGACAACAAGTCCACCGACATCTCGCCCCTGCTGCTCCAGGTCAAGGCCTTCGGCCCGGACCTGATCTACAACCTCGGCGTCGGCGCGCCCGCCTACCTGATGGTCAAGCAGAGCTACGAGACCGGCCTGATGCCGGCCACGCCGATGCTCATCTCCTACGACCTGCCGATCCGCCCCGAGTTCTGGCAGAACCTCGGCGACCAGGGGAAGGGCATCATCTTCATCGGCTACTACCACCCGCGCGAGAAGCTCACCGACGCGGGCACCTGGATGCAGCAGCGGTACCAGCAGCAGTTCGGCGAGCCGGCGCTGTACAGCTCGTTCGCCGCCTTCGGCAACATCCTCGAGCTGGCCCAGGCCGTCAACCGGGCCTGCTCGACCGACGGCGCCGCCATCGCCAAAGCCCTCGAGACGGGCACGTTCACCACCTGGAACCTGACCGGCGCGCGCTTCCCGCCGGCCGAGGGTGTCGACTACCACCGCGTCTCACAGCCGCTGCTGATCCTCCAGTACACGGCGACCAATCAGGGCTACGCCGACGCACCTATCGTGTACCCGCCGACCATGAAGACGGCGGACGTCCAGAAGAGCCCGTAGTGGCAGTCGCCGGCAGCGCGCGAGGCTGACCATGCTGGCGCTGCTGCCGCAGGTGATCGTCGTCGGCCTGCTCATGGGGGCTGTCTACTCGCTTATGGCCCTGGGCATCACCTTCATCGCCAGCATCATGAAGCTCATCAACTGGTCGATGGGCGAGTTCTACATGCTGGGCAGCTACCTCCAGCTGCTGCTGATCACCCGCCTGCTCGGCCCGACCCTGTGGTGGCTGGCCGTGCCGCTGGCCGCGCTGGGCGCGTTCTCGCTCGGGCTAGTCCTCCAGCGCCTACTGCTGGCGCCGATGTTCGCCAGTGGCGAGGCGCATCGCTTCGAGTACGCCACCATCGTCACTATAGCCTTGTCGGTGCTGTTCCAGAACGTGGCCATCTGGGTGGCGGGGCCGACGCAGTCCCGCCCGCCCGACTACCTGCCGACGATCAGTTTGGCGGCCCTCGGGCTGGCGCTCAACGGCAGCCGCCTGGCGGCGGCCGTCGCCGCGCTGGTCATCCTGGTCCTGTTCTGGTTGTTCGTCCGTCGCACGACTGTCGGGCTCGCCTTCCTCGGCGTCGCCCAGAACCGACTCGGCGCGCAGACAGCGGGTATCACCCTGGCCCGCGTCGACATGCTGGCTTTCGGCATCGGCGTCGGCCTGGCCGCCGCGGCCGGGGCGCTGCTGGCCCCGATCTTCCTGGTCTACCCGACCAACGGCGCGACCGCGGCGATGAAGGGCTTCGAGGTGATAGTCATCGGCGGCCTCGGCTCCCTGCCCGGCGCGGTGGTGGCGGCGTTCGCCCTGGCCCTGGTCGAGAGCTTCGGGTCCGTGTTCGTCTCACCGTCCTACCAGGACCTGTACGGCTTCGTGTTCCTGATCGCCTTCCTGGTGCTGCGACCGCAGGGCCTGTTCGGCGAACGCGAGCGGCGTGTCTAGCTTCTTGAGCTCTTTTGGCCCTCGCGCCTGGCCCGGCGCGCGGGCGCAGCTGGCCGGCAGCCTGCTGGCGCTCGTCCTGTTGGCCCTGCTGCCGCGCGTCCTCAACGGCTACGGCGTGCAGGTGGTGATGATCGGCTTCTACTACGTCCTGCTCGGCGTGAGCTGGAACCTGCTCGCCGGCTACACCGGCCAGTTCTCGCTGGCCCAGCACGCCTTTGCCACCATCGGCGGCTACACCTCGGCGGCGGTCGTGCTGGCGCTGCACGGGCCGCTGCCGCTCGGCATCCTGGCCGGCGTGCTGGCGGCGGCCGTGCTCGGCTACGGCCTCGGCTGGCTGACCCTGGGCACGCGCGGCGTCTACTTCGCCATCGCCACCTGGGCCTTCGCCGAGTCCACCCGCATCCTGCTGACCATCAACTACACGATCACACGCGGCGACATGGGCCTGCCGGTGCCCTTTCTGTTCGACAGCCCGGATCCGACGCCGGCGTATGAGCTTTTCCTGACCGCGGCGGCAGGCTCGGTCGTGCTGGTCGCGGTTCTGCTGCGGACGAAGCTGGGCTACCGCATGCAGGCCATCCGCGACGACCAGGAGCTCGCAGCCGCGGCGGGGATCGACGTGGTCGCCTGCAAGCGCTCGGTGTTCGTCGTCAGCACGGGGTTGGCCGGCCTCGCCGGTGCGCTGTACGGGCACGCCGTCGGGCTGCTCAGCCCGGGCCAGGCCGACTTCTCGCAGATGGCCTTCATCGTCATCGCCGTGGTCCTGGGCGGCTTCCGCACCCTCGCGGGGCCGGTGGTCGGCGCGCTCCTGGCCCAGGGGGCGGCCGAGCTGCTGCGCTTCTCGGCCGAGGCGCGCTTGATCGTGTTCGCCCTGCTGGTCCTGGTGGTCATGCGCGTCTACCCGGCCGGCGTGGTGGGGCTGGTCCAGGCGCTCGCCAGCCGGGCGCGGCTGATTCTGGGGAAGGCTGGGCGTGAGCGCCACCGAGCCGCGCCTGCGGTTTGAGGCCGTCAGCAAGCGCTTCGGCGGGACGCTCGCCGTCGACGACGTCAGCGCCAGCGTTGCCGCCGGCGAGGTGTACGGCCTGATCGGCCCGAACGGGTCAGGCAAGACGACCCTGATGAACCTGGTCAGCGGCTTCTATCCGCCCGACAGCGGGGCGATCGTTCTGGACGGCCAACACCTCGAACGCCGCCGAGCGCACGAGATGGCGGCGCTGGGCGTGGTGCGCACGTTCCAGCTGCCGCGCGCGTTCGGCTCGCTCAGCGTGCTCGACAACCTGCTGGTCCCGCTCACCGCCGACCACCGCCGCGAGTCCCTGGCTGCGCTCCGGTCCCAGGCCGGGGAGGCGCTCGTCTGGACCGGGCTGGAGCAGCTCGCTGCTGCATTGGCGAGCACCCTCAGCGGTGGCCAGACCATGCTGCTCCAGCTGGCCCGCGCGCTGATGCACGAGCCGGTGCGCCTGCTGCTGCTCGACGAGCCCTTCGCGGGTGTTGCGCCAGCCATCAAGGAGCGCATGATCGGGACGGTCCAGCGTCTGAACCGCGAGCGCGGGGCGACCGTCGTGCTGGTCAGCCACGAGCTGGCCACCGTCCGTCAGCTGTGTACGCGGGTGGGGGTGATGAACGCCGGGCGGCTGATCGCCGAGGGCCCGCTGGCCGCGGTGGCCGCGCGACCCGAGGTGGTCGATGCCTATCTGGGCAGGCCGGTATAGGGGGAAGGGGAGGGGAGGAAAGGGGGGCGCGGTGCTGGAGGCGCGTGAGCTGGTGGTCGGCTACCGAGAGGGTGTGGACATCCTGCAGCAGGTGAGCCTGCGCGCGGCACAGGGCGCGATCACCTCGGTCATTGGCGCCAACGGGTCGGGCAAGTCGACGCTGCTGCGCTGCCTGTTCGGGCTGCTGCCGCCGCGCGCTGGCGAGGTGCGCTTCGCGGGCCAGTCGATCGCCAGCTGGCGGACGGAACGGCGCAAGGCGGCGGGCATCGGCTACCTGCCGCAGCACCACAGCACGTTCCCCCAGCTGACCGTCGAGGAGAACCTCGTGCTGGGCGGCTGGCTGCTGCGGGGTGACCGCCGCCACCTGCGGACCCGCATCGACGCGCTGTACGGTCTGTTCCCGGCGCTCGCCGAGCGCCGCCGGGCGCGGGCGACGACGTTGAGCGGCGGGCAGCTGCGCATGCTGGCGCTAGCGAAGGAGCTGGTCGTGCCGCCGCGGCTGCTGCTGGTGGACGAGCCGAGCGTCGGGATGTCGCCGAAGGTGGCGGGCGAGCTGTACGCGTTCCTGGAGCGTCTGCCTGGCGAGGGCGTCACGGTCCTGCTGGTCGACCAGAACATCACCGACGCGGTGCGGGTAGCGCAGCGGGTGTACCTGATGGGGGAGGGGCGCGTCCAGCGCGAGGGCAGCGGGTCGTGGTTCGCGACCCACCTCGACCAGGTGGTGCAGGAGATGCTGCGCGGCCGTGACGGGCCAGCCCCGGCCGCGGGCCAGGCGCGCTAGATCTGATTAAATCAAATATGCGCCTTCTCGAGCTGGCGTGGCCCGCCGCCGGCGCGCTGTTCCGCCCACGCCTTCAACGGCACGTCGGCCCAGTCCTTCGTCAGCCAGTACTGCGACGACGGCTCCCAGGCGGCGTCCGGGCCGAGCGGGTCGTTGTCCGTGGCGAGGCTGCCCAGCAGCTGGCGGCGGATCGGCGAGCTGCGCCGCACCAGCTCCGGGTCCTGCCGGACGTAGTCGGTCGGCCGCAGCCAGCGGTAGTGGTAGCCGACGTACATCACCTTGCGGACGCGGTCCGACAGGTTCGGGGTGACGCAGTGCCACACCTGGGTGCGCCACAGCATGGCGGTATTGGCCGGCACGTTCAGCTCGTGGACCTGCTCGTCGGGCACGCGGTAGCCCATGTCGCGCAGTTCTTGGGGCGGCCGCCGGTGGCTGCCCGGGACCAGGCAGACCGCGCCCGAGTTCTTCTGGGTCAGATCCGACAGGTAGTAGCCAACCTTGATCTCCATGAACGGCAACAGTCCGTCGAGCGACGGCGCCTCGAACAGGTACGACCCGGCCAGGTCCGGGTGCCAGACCAGGTTCTTGTAGCCGGCGGCGTGGTCGGCGCCCTGGCCGGTCCCGACGTCGCCGGGCTTGAGACCCTCGGGGTACGGCGGTCGGTAGTCGAGGTGGGTGGTGCGGATCTGGATGTTCCAGCCGATGGCGTCGACCACCAGTGGCAGGATGCGCGGGTGGTCGACCAGGTTGAGGAACTCCTCGTGGTGGGCGAGCGCGTTGCGGATGGCGAACGGGGCGTCCGCGCCGAGCACCTTGGCCCGCCGCACCCGGGCCGCCACCTCGTCGATAGCGGCGAGCAGGCGGTCCAGCTCCTCGGGACGGAAGAAGTCCTCGATGACGACGAACCCCTTGTCCTCGAAGTCGCGCCGCTGCTGTTCTGTCATCACCAGCGACGGCGCTAGCGCCGTCGCACGTGACGTATCTGGGGCGGTCGCTACCATCGTCCGGCACCTCCTCGAACCTATGGCTCCACTCTCCTGGAGGCCGCGCCGCGCCGAGCGGCGTACGGTGCTGAGCTTAGCAGCCCTGGATCACAAAGTCGTCAGCTGACGGCCGTACTGGCCACGCTTCCGCGCCGCAGCGTGCGCGAAACGGAGCTCGTGCTATCCCCAGCCCGAAGCGTGCTGGCATCCGTTTCCGTTTAACGTGGCAGTACGCTGCTAGGCTCTCCGTTTGTCTCGCCACTCGATCCCGGCTCGCCAAGCAGCAGCCAGAAGTGCTCACCGTCGTCGGTCACCTGCAGGTCGGTCAGGTCGGCGATGTAGACCCGCAAGGCCGTGATCAGGTCGGCTTTCCGCACCACCAGGCCCGACACCCGAAGTGGTGCCAGAGTCGGCGCCTGCGGCGGCGTCTCCTCTGGTCCACTGCTCTGCGTCTGAGCGGGCGCGTCCAGCCGCGCGTCTGTCACGAGTTGCGCATCCGTCAGATGACCGGCTCACCGAACAATCACGGGTACGGACATACGTATTGGTTCGTCGAGACCAAGGACGGGATGCTCTACCGTTTCGGCTACAACGCGGACTCCGAGCAGCTCAACGGTCCGCACGACAATCCCAATGGGCTCAGCCATGCTTGGATGTGGGGCCTGGACCAGGTCACCGACCGCCACGCGAACACCACGCAGATCACCTGGCTCCAACAGACGGCCGTCACGCAGAACAACGAGCCGTACACGCAGGCCGCCTACCCCCAGACCATGACCTATGGTGGTAATCGCCAGATCACCTTCACCTACTTTACGCGACCAGACTACTCAGCCTACGGCCAGGGTAGCGTGTATTCGCAGTATTACCAGGCGAAGGCGCTGCAAAGCGTCCAGATGCAGGCCAATGGTGCGGCGGTTCGGACCTACAGCTTCAGCTACGACCCGACTTATCCAGTGATCTGGTACGACCAGACCGAGAATATGAGTTTCGTCCAGAACCTGCCCATGCTGCAGGGCCGGGGCAAGTTGCTGCTGACCAGCATCCAGGAGACCGGGGCCGATGGCAGCAGCACGCTGCCGCCAACCACGCTGACCTACTGGCAGGGGCAGATCCCCGGCACCTCGGACTACTACAAGTTCCAGCTGCAGACGCTGAGCAATGGCTACGGGGGCAAAGTGACCTTCAGCTATGAGGCGCACGTCCCCGACAACTGGTGGGTGTTCCGGCGCCGCTTCCGCACGACGCAGAAGCAGACTGATTCTGGCACCAATCAGGGCGACGTCATGACGCAGTCGGTCATTTACGGAGGTAATGGCGTCAACGTCCCGAACCAGTACGACTACCGTGGGCATGGCGCGGTCAACACCACCGACGCGGCCAACCACGTGGACAAGAGCTACTTCTACACGTACAGTACCAGCAGATTCACCTGGGGGTGGGCCTCCGGCGGGTCGACCGCCAAGTCTTTGGCCGATGTGAACGTCCTGGCCGGGCGCCGGTATGCGCGCGAGCGTTGGGCGGCGGGAGCGGGCGTCTGGACGTCGCGCGAGGAAACCGACTGGAACTACTACGGCACCAGCGGCGGGGCCAACTTCACCCACCGCGACGAGGTGCGCACGTACCAGGCGGGGGCCAACCGAAAGACACGCTACGGCTACGATCCCTACGGGAACGTGACGGTCGTCCAGGACTTTCAGACGGTCGCCTCCAGCTCCTGGGATCGCCAGCACACGCGCACCTACCAGCCGATGGTGAACAGCTCAACCTACATCGTCAGCAAGCCCGGAGACGATACGCTGTTCGCCGCCGGTGCGACGCTCGTGGCCGAGACGCAATACTGCTACGACGGCAACACCAGCTCGTCCGTGGCTCCTGGGAGCAACGGCGCGCCAGGCGATTTGACCGCGGTGCGCCGCAGCCTCCTGGGGACGGGCAGCTGTGCCGATGTGACTTACACCTATGACAGCTATGGCAACAAGGCGAGTGCCACTGAATACGGGACGTATGGCACGATCAACGGTGCCTTCGGGACTGACCTGCGCACGTCGAACTGCGTCTACGAGACCACCTATCACACGTACCCGTGGACGATTACCAATGCGTTGGGCCACCAGGAGACGCAGGCGTATGATGCGCGCTAGGGCGTGCTGACGCAGAGAGTGGACGCCAATGGCGCTACTACGAACTACAACTTCGACACCTTCGGTCGGCTGACCTGGGTGGCCGGACCGACCGCCAACGGCTCTCGCAAGCAGGCCACCTACGTGTACGGGTTGCCGACCACCACCGGCCAGGGGCGAACGACCACCATGGTCTCCGCCCTCCAAGGCACCAACCCGGCCGGCATCAGTGGGCCCGCGCGCTGGACCATCTACGACGGGATTGGCCGCGCTATTCAGACGCAGATGCAGGCCGATGGCAGTGGCGGGGCCAACGTCGTCGACACGTACTACGACGGCCACGGGCTGGCCTGGCGGACGTCCGTGTCCCATCTGGTGGCCAGCGGGGCGGGCACAGGCTTTTTGGAGAGCGAGTGGACGGGCTACGGCGGGGTGGGCACACGCAGCACGTTCGACGAGTTGCGGCGGGGAACCCAAGTCACCCTACCGGACGGCAACGCGATCGTGACAGCGTACGATGGCTGGAATCGGACGGTGCTCGACCAGAACGGCCACCAGAAGCGCTCCGAGCAGGACGGGCTGGGGCGAACCGTCGCGGTCAAGGAGTACGCGGCCTCCTACGGGAGCCCGACAGCGGGAGCGGCGCCCTACGCCACGACGGCCTACAGCTACGATACTCAGGATCGGCTCGTCGGCGTGACCGACGCTTTGAACAATGGGACGAGCCTGACGTACGACAGCCTGGGGCGCAAGACCGTGCTCCAGGACCCGGACATGGGGACCTGGCACTACGCCTACGACCCGGTGGGCACGCTGAACAGCCAGACCGATGCCCTCGGCGTAGCGACGAGCTTCAGCTATGACAAGCTGAAGCGGCCGACCACGACCTACTGGCCGCTGACGTGGACCACGCCCAGTCCGCTGAGCCCGACCGTGTGCGACTTGATGGAGCTGCGGACGAGCATCGACACCGATCGCGCTGGCGCCGGTGTAGCGCTGTTCTACTGGACGGACTCGGCCATCGTCGCCGGGACCGGCGTAGCAGTGCGGGCGCAGCAGCTCCTGGACCTGCGGAGCGCCCTGCAGGGACTGTGGCAGGTGGCGAGTATGGGGTCCATCCCGCAGTTCACCCGCGGCGCGATTGTGGCGGGGACGCGGCTGGTCAGCGCCCAGGACCTGACTGATCTGCGCGGCTGGCTGGCCCAGTACGACGCCACCAGTTATGGTGGGAGCCATCGCGCCCGCGTCGTCCAGCAGTATGACTCCTACGATGGCAGCGCCCAGTTCGGGCGCGGCAAGCGGACGGCATGCTGGGACAGCTCGGGGTACACCGTCTGGATACATGACGCGGCGGGCCGACCGAGCCAGGAGCTGCGGACGATGGACGGCGTCCAGTACACCACCACAACAAGCTACGACGGACTGGATCGGCCGACCCACAGCACGCTGCCGGACGGCGAAGTGCTCACCTCCAGCTACGGGCCGAACGGCTTGCTGAGCAGTCTGACCAGTTCGCTGGGAGCCACGCTGGTGACCAGCGCGACGTACAACCCGCTAGGCCAGCCGACGGGCTGGTCGCTGGGCGGCGGCAGCGGCTACCCGACAGTGGGCACCGTCCAGCAGCTGTACCGCGGCCTGGACCTGCCCGGCGGGCCGTACGGCGCCCTGAGCAGCAGCCGCTGGTTGCAGCCGGGGACCGGGACGCCTCTGGTCGCGCGCGATACGTACTGGGACGCTGTGGGCAACCTGACGCACACTGACGACGGAACGACCGGCGAGGCGATCAGCTACGGCTACGACGCGCTGGATCGGCTGGTGGCTGCCAGCGGTGCCGTGGTCGAGTGCTACAGCTACGACCAGGTGGGTGACCTCACCGCCAAGAACGGCCAAGCCTATAGCTACCCGGCGCCGGGCAGCGCCCATCCACACGCCGTCGTCGCGGCCAATCGCACAAGCTACAGCTACGATGCCAACGGCTCGCTGACCACGCGCGGCAGCCAGACGATCACCTACGACCCGGCACGTCGACCAGTACGCGTGACGGCGGGTGGGACGATCTGCCGGTTCGTGTACGACGGGGACGGCATCTGCCGCAAATGGCTGGACCAGAACGGCACCGTCCACCACGCTTGCCAGCGGCGAGAAGGGACTCTGGCTGGTCGAGATGGCCACGGGTAAACTGCACCTGGTGTTGGGCATCGACGGAGTCGGCGAAGCCACCTGGGGTCCTGGCGGCGCGTCCTTGATCGCCATCGCCGGTCTGAATGCCGATATCAGGACGCCGCGGCCGACCGAGACACGACTGTACGTCATAGACTTGCCTGACCTGAGCACGTTAGCGACATCGGGCGCCTAGCCGCCGCGGACAAACACTATGCTGTGCGCGACCTGCGACAGTGACGGCGTGCGGCGTAGGCGGCTGGCCCGAGCGGCTGGAGGCAGCCGTGGCCACGGCGCACTGCCCTCCCTTGATGGAGGAGGGATATGGATCATGGATCAGCGCGTCGTGGCCGCCTACGACCGCGGCACCAAGCCGTCAACCTTGGTGCCGCCGTGTGATCGTTGGCGGATGCTGCGTCTCAGGGCAAGCCGCTGGCGCGGGGCCGGCGCCGCGCGCCATGGAGGAGCTGGAGGTTGAAGGCCATCAGAAGGGGGACCGTCTCCGCCAGGTTGTACAGGAAGTGCAGGTCGGCCCGGAAGATCGGCAGCCCTCCGCCGATGGCCCCTCCGGCCGCCAGCAGCCCGGACGTACTCTGGAGACCGGTTGCCAGGTACACCGCCAGCAGATAGGCGTGCTCGACCTCGTGCCAGCCGGCGCAGGCCGCCGCCACCCACAGCCAGCGGTTCGAGCGGAAGCGCTCCAGCAGCATGACCGCTGCCAGGATCACCCAGGTGTTGAACAGGAAGTGCACCCACTCGACGTCGAGCGCACCAATGACGCCGCGCGCCGCGTCGCCCTCGAGGTCGAGGGCGTGGATTTGAATCATCTGCCCGACGTGTTCTACGAAGTGGACGGACTGGCTCACCACCAGCGCATAGAACAGAGCCAGCCAGTGGGAGTGCTGATAGGTCCAGGCGACCTCCCGCGCGAACAACACCGACCACGGGACGAGGGCGGCAAATCCGCCGGCCCAGATGGGCAACGACAAGGAGTTGGCCACGCTCCAGGCGGCCAATGACAGACCTAAACCGAAGCCAAGGTGGAAAACGCAGGATGATCGCGGTAGGCTCCCGAGGAGGAACGCAAACGGCGAGGTCCTGCGATGGACGAAGTGCTGGACGTACTGAAGCAGTGGAAGGTGGACATC